>VOFC01003712.1_pt1 | contig 29720 bp, 30 predicted proteins | sample 5384161 | NCBI WGS metagenome assembly VOFC01 (sample SAMN12384722, study PRJNA508395) | human gut metagenome | isolation source: healthy gut B | host: Homo sapiens | reverse complement strand
CGGCAGAGGATATCCTATGAGTTTAGATTCATACAGAACCTTATTAACCTCTTCCATAATCTCGTTGCGCACTTCCACTCTCACGCCGATGTCAACCGTTCCGGCTTATGCACTACCTTATGCTCTTCGCAGAGCTTTTCCAGCCAGTCCGCGCCGCGCCTTCCGACCGCCATAATTGTACGGTCTGCATATATATCGTATGACGTATGCTTTCCGTCAACGCTTTCCACGCACACACCCTTTACATTCTCCGTTTTCAAGAATAATGTTGTTGCACTGATATCCGGAATAATATCTCCACACCGTTATCCTGCAAATATGTCTGGATTTTGTGGTAAATATCCTGTGCTTTCCGTCCCCAAATGACGTATCGGGCAGTCAACAAGCTTTAATCCTGCCTGAATAGCTCTTTTCTTATCTCTTTAACCTTTTCCGGATTGCTTACGCCTTCTATAAAATTATCCGCGCCAAACTCAGATAAATACTATCCGTATAATCTATCAGCTCACGTGTTTCCTCATAACCTATAAGAGTGGGAAAATCACCGCCGACATCGGGGCTTAAAAAGAAAGCTTTCCGTCAGAAAACGCACCTGCACCGAAAAGCCCCGTTGTTATATGGCAAAACGGCTTGCAGTTACGCATTGCTTTGTTTTATTTTTTCGGGCAATGTCTTTTTCTACAGGCTGTCCCTTTTCAACTATCATAATTGATTTCTTGCTTCCCTTTTTTTATCATTTCCATTGCAAAAATATTCCGGCAGTCCCCGCCGATTATTACTATATCCTTTTTCATATTTACATCTCCATTCTGCCGTCCGTCCGACAGCTCTTTACGAATAAAAAATACCATGCAAAAATACCTTATAAATTGTTTTTCGCATTTTCACACGACATTTAATTTTAACATATTATTTCTCTTATGTCAAGCCAAAAAAGGCATTAACTTTTAATAATAAAGCCAAACTCACAATCAAGCAATTAAAATTTAGCTATTTTTTACAAAATAAATAAAACCGAAATAATGCAGTACAAGCACATTCAAATATTATTCAGATATTTAATCATTTCTTCTATGTAAATTTTACCGGTCGGCGTCAAAGGATTCTGCTTTTTTATGATATACCCTATCTCCATTGCCGGGTTCGGGTTATCCGAATCCTCTGAAACGGAACGGCGACAAAATCACTGCCGTTTAACTCCTCGCAGATTATTCCAGAGCAAAGCGTATATCCGCCGAGTCCCACCATTAAATTGAGCATAGTCGAGCGATCAGTAACCTTTATTATCTGCGGATATTCGTTTGTGCTCAAAATCGTCCTCCGCAAAATAAAACGATCCTTTTTTCTCCCTGTTCAAACGAAAGGCACGGATAGTCTGTAAGCTCATTAAAGCTGATTGATTTTTTTCTTCGCCAACGGATGATTTTTTCCACAGATAAACATACGCCGCCTTGCAGTTTATCAGATGATGAAACTCCAAATCATTATCACGCAGATATTTATTTATAACCTTCCTGTTAAAGTCATTTAAATAAAAAGTATACCCACCTCACTTTTAAGGTGCTTACGTCATCTATCAATCGGTAGTCTTGCACCCTCGCGCATCGCAAATTCATAGCTTAAAAATATCAAACTGCTTTTACTGTTCGACAAGGCCTTTACCGCAAATGAATAGTGCTGCGAGGAAACTCAAAATTTTCTTTTTGATATTTTTTGAGGGTTGGTGTATCTTCCGCACAAAGCTCATACTGCTGATAGAGCTGGCGTGCGTAAACCAAAAATTCCTTTCCCCTCAGCAGTAAGCACGGTCCCTTTTCCGCTTCGCTGAAATATATTTATTCCACCTCGGCCTCAAGCTCCTTTACGGCGCTTGTGAGAGTCGGCTGCGATATAAAAAGTGCCTGTGCCGCCTTATTCATCGATTCAAAATCCGAAATCGTTATCACATAAAATATCTGCTGCAATGTCATATGATGGTTCCTCCGCCGACAACAACATCTCCGTCGCCACAATACCACAGCCTGCCCTTTTTTGTAATCGCGCGCTGTGGCTCGTCAAATTCTACCGTAAAGCTGTCCTCACCCGTCTGTCTGACAGTCGCAGGCTGTTCACTTTTGGCGGTATCTGACGCTTTGCGGCAACCCGTATCGTCCCGTCGATTTTATCCATAGGTATGAGATTTTATATTCTTCGCAGTAAGAGTCTTTGTAAACAGTTCATCATTCGAACATAAAGTAACCGTATTGTTTTTCCAAAGACACGCCTTTACATAAAGCGGATTTTCAGCAGATATTCCAAGACCTTTTCGCTGTCCGACGGTGTAATTTATAATTCCCTTTATGCCGCCCTAAAACGTTTCCCGAAATATCCAAAAAACCCCTCGATAGTCGCTTTCCGGTATACTGTCTTATAAAAATCCGAATATTTACCGCTTTGAACAAAGCATATATCCTGACTGTCGTGCTTTCTTGCATTTATAAACCCATGCGCCTCGGCAATCTCTCTTACCTGCGTTTTTTCAGTGCGCCCAACGGAAAAAGTGTATGCGCCAGCTGCTTTTGCGTCATCGAATAAAGTACATAGCTCTGATCTTTCGTATCATCTATCGCTTTTTTAATATATATCTGCCGTTTTCAGCTTCAATCCGCGCGTAATGCCCGGTTACAACATAGTCAAATTCCAGTTCTTCCGCTCTTCTCATCAGTTTTCAAATTTCAGAAATCTGTTGCAGTCAATACACGGGTTCGGTGTTCTGCCGTTCTCGTAATCGTCGATGAAACGGTCTATAACAGCCTCTTTAAAACAGTCCGAAAAATCAAAACATAATACTTCATTCCCAATGACGCGGCAACACTTCTCGCGTCCTCAACATCCTCCAGAGAACAGCACGTATTTTCCTGTTTTTTCGTCATTATTAAAGAGCTTCATCGTAGCGCCGATGCACTCAAAATCCATTTCGCTTTGTAAGCAGTGCCGCAACACTCGAATCCACGCCGCCGCTCATTGCAATAATTGCTTTTTTCATATTTACATAGCCTTTCAATTTTATCTTTTCACATTTCCGATATCTGTAACAATCTCGTACCCTGCCGACTTCACTCTCGCCTCTAAACAACCTTCATTGCGCCGCTTCTTCACCCGTACAGATTTTATTTTCGTACAGTTCATACACAGCTTTCTTCACCTTTACCGGAGAAAGATTCGGCATAACCACGTTTGCTCCGGCTTTTAATCCCAGCTCACGTCCGTTCGGATCAATCGTACCCAGCGCCGTAGTTGACGGAATCAGTGCATACGGGAACATCAGGCGCAGTATCGCCACCATACGCAACGCGATAAATCAATCGGTCCGCTTTATGATTGCAAAGGCGTATCCTTATGTGTAATATACGGTCCGATCCCGATCATATCCGGAGACAGCTCCTGTAAAAGCGCAGATCCGAAACAAGGTTTTCCGCGCTCTGAAAAAGGACTTCCCACCATAAATCCCGAGCCAACCTGATAGCCAATCTCTTTTAAATCAAAAGACACTGCTTTCTGTTTTAAGACTCATACTTTTTCGGGTGCAGCATTTTATAATGCTCCTCATCTGCCGTCTCATGACGCAGAAGATATCTGTTTGTACCGGCATCAAAAAATTCCTTATAGCTTTCTTTGCTCTTTTTCGCCGAGCGACAAAGTGATCGCACAGTCGGGGAATTCATTTCGTATCGCAAAAACGATTTCGGATATCATTTTATCGGTATAAACTCATCTTCTCCGCCTTGGTGACAAATGTCCTAAATCCCAAGCCGTACCCCTCGCGGCAGCAGTCCAGTATATCGTCCTTTTCCAGCCGATAGCGCATGACCTTGCCGTTTCCGTTTCGTATTCCGCAGTAAAAGCAGTTATTTCGGCAATAGTTCGTCATCTCGATAAGACCGCGGATATATGCCGCATTGCCGTATATTTTCGCGCCTTATTTTATCGGCACGCTCAAAAAGCTCTTTATTAAATTCCTCCGATAAAATCAGCGCTTTTAAATCATTATCGTCCCAATTATTTATATCTTCCGGTTTATCCTTCAAAATTCAGAAAATTTCCATAGTCCTCTCCAATTTTTTATAGCTTTCCTTTTCTAAATGATATAGTTATTTGAATACCCCTCGCTCTGCCTGTCCAGTATATCCTGTAAAGTTATTCCGTCAAGATATTCATTTATCACACCTTTTCCAAGCCCTCCCAGACAAAAAAGTGTAGAACAGTACGCACTTCTCGGGCAGGTATTCGGGTGATGTTCAAGGCAGCTTACCGGCGCAAGACTCCCCTCCGTCAGACGCAGAATCTCTCCCACGGTATACTGTTCGGGTGACTTTGAAAGCCTGTACCCTCCCTGAAAGCCGCGGTTTTGCCTGTAAAACCTCTGCCCTGTTTAAAACCGGAACTATCTGCTCCAGATATTTTTTTGAAATTCCCTGACGTTCGGCAATTTCCTTTTAATGCTATATATCCGTCGCCCTCATGCTCTGCCAGATCCAAAGCATTCTGACGGCATACCGTCCTTTTTGAGTTGAAATTTTCATTTATGAACACCTTCTTTATGCACCCTCCGGCGCATAATTTAATACCACAAAAATCGGTAGGTTTTCAAGATATTTTTATGTTTTCGCATTATTCACACAATCGGAACCCAAATTTTCGATAGCCTCTCAAAATCGGGTGCCGTATAACAAACTGCACTGCCGGAGCTTTGCTTTTGCAATCAATGTCCATTTCCCCTCATGCATAATTATCCCGATATTTCTAAATGCATTTTTTTGCGATTTTTCTGCCGAATAATTGGGATTGTTTTTTGCATACCCAAAGTATATTCCAGATGCGCCACATACTCCTCGTATGAATATACTATATCTTCTTTTCCAAAGGATTCGGCAAATATTATCGGAAAGTTCTCAAATTCTTCTCTTGAAAGCACCGATAATATCGGTCACGCTGTCCTGTTCCAGAATTTTTTCAAAAGCGCTGTTTTTTCATTTTTACAGATTGCACTATCTTTTTCCCTCCGCTCATCTTCCACCGAATGATTATCCAAAAATTCACTCAAAAACTTATCCGGCATCGTGTAGACCGGCAGTGCGGATAAAATACTCCTTCTACTGCCTCTTTGTATCGGCATCGGCTGTCAAAAAAAAGCATTCAATCCTCCCTGCGTTTCCTCGCGGTAGATTTCCATAAGCGGCGACGCTTTTTCCAAAAATGCACTTTGCCCCTCTCGCTGTAATACGCAAGCTCCTCTTTATTGTTCGTAAAATAATATTTTCCGCTTTTGTGGTGTCCCGAAATACACTCACCGCTAAGAGCCGCCGCCCCCGATACATTCAGAAAATGGCAGTACACACGGTTATGCTTCGCCTTTTAAATAGTACGGCGAAATCTGCCCTGTCATATAAAGTGGAATCCAGCACTCCAGCCCGAGCATAAGCTCATCAAACGGGCGCAGGACGTTATGCACAACATTCAAGTGCAGTCCTTTTAAGCATAGCCGCAAGCCCAATCATATATTTTTTGAAAATACAACGTCCTTTGCCATATCGTCCATCTGCATATCGCTGCACATAAAAACGTCTTTTTTGGATTTTGACAAAGCGGTTGTTTTCAAAAAATCAATCTCACCGTTCTTCATCTGCTCTATACCGTAATAATTTCTTGCAGCGGGCAGCTGAAAGTGTACTGACGGCACCTTTAGCTCATCAAATCGGATAATGCGTATGTACTCATTCAAATCAAACTCATCGAGCTTTTTCCAAAAATTCTCGATACCGATTTTCGGCATCTTCCTTTGTTTCTCCGCTTATAAGCCAGTCGGCAACCGCCTTTTATAATCGTGCTTATTTTCCCATACAGGCGTCTTTTCACCGATAAGTTCGGCTGCAAGCTTTTTATCGTTTTCACTGTCATAAAAGCCGGCAATGTATTCCGCCGCATCATATGCAAAATTTTCCGGCTTTTGACGGCCGTTCTGACCGTTTCGTATACGCGAAATATGCGATGAATCATACTTTAGTGCCTTTGACATATCCGCCGCATTCACCGACAAAAACCGTCAACAGTATATTGAGCTTGTCTGAAACGCTTTATAGTCGAATTTCTCATCGGAAACCGCCGCGGCAAATTTCTCTGTCAGCTCTTTAGAGATATCTTCCCTCTCCGCGTTTTTTTTTCGGCAATTTCGCAAATTCCGCGGCACAGCTTTTCCATATCCTCAGAATTTGCCTTTGGAACTCTCTCCCGATCTGTATCTGCTTATTGTCGCCGCGGAAATTCCCGAGCACTTTGAAAGCCCTTTCCCGAACATTCAAACTTTTCCATATATTCATTGCTTATCACAAAACATTTTACACTCATTCCTTTGTTTATTATATCTGTAAGTATTATACCACAGCCTTTGAAAAAAATAAAGCGGAAAGTGAAAATAATTTCCAAAATTGACATTGCCACTTTTTGGAAATACAATTTACTTTTTTTATCCGCATATGTTAAAATGTAGATAATCCAAAAAAAGAAAGGCAGATGTTTTATGAATCTGAAAATAATGAGCACAGCTGTGCGCGCGGCACTCATATCGGCTTATGCTCCGACTGTAAATGCATGGACAGTTTACGACTCGGATTACGGTACGGAAAAATTATGAAGAGAGCCGAACCGCCGTAACCGACGATACGGAGGAATTTCGTGAAAAGGGACGATCCGAACGATATAACCTCTCTTCTTTATACGGTTCGAGACGACGGAACAGCGATGATTACAGGCTATGCGGGCAAAATTTATGGGAAATCCTGACTCGGGTTTAGGTCTTGAATTTAATATTCCGTCCGAAATCAAGGGGCATACCGTTACGGCGATAGCTGACAGAGCGCTTCGTGAAGGAAGCACAAGAATTTTTCGGAATCACACTCCCTCCGACAATTAAAGAAATCGGAATTAATGCGATTTACGGCAGATATTTAAAATATCTTAAATTAAACGACGGACTCGAGGTTATAAAAGATGCCGCAATAGACTGCGGTGACGAGCTTGAAAACACCTCGTTATCCCCGAAAGTGTAAAATACATAGGCAACGAGGCAATAAGCGGCAAGGCTTTAAAAAATATCACAATGCCGCAAAATCTTGAATTTATCGGCAAGAGAATCTTACGGTTCGGCTTACGATGCAGATCCCGCAAACCGCGTTGACGGAATACAGTATCACGGGCAATACTTTACAGCCGGGATAAGAATAGGCTATGCCGCAATAGATAAATCCCCGATCCGTCCGCGCCGACCGAATACAAGCAGATTCACGAATGGGAGGCTGTCGGCGATATTGCAATCGCAGCGAAGGAACTACCATGATGGGCGAGGACGCTTTCGGTATGTCAAATATCACCTCGGTTAAGCTGCCGTCAACCTTGAAATCTATTCCCCATCTCTCGGCTTTTTACCGGTGCAAAAATCTTAACAATGTTGTGATTCCCGCCAATATAAAGGAAATCGGAGATAATGCTTTTTCATGGTGCGAAAGTCTTACAAACCTTACTATTTCGGAGGGCGTTGAGCATATCGGCGAGGCTGCATTTTTCCGCTGTAACAGCTTAAATGAGGTTACAATCCCAAGAAGTGTCACTCAGATTGATATGCACGCTTTCGGCTGGGACTATGTGGACGACTATGACGTAAGAAACGAGAATCTCGTAATCAAAGGTTACAGCGGCACGGCGGCAGAACAGTATGCGCGAGATAACGGCTTTAAGTGCATCTTGCTCGACACAGGCGAAGTGATTGAAAAAGGCGAACCCACAGCCGCCGCAGATGACAGATATGTATGTGAGGAAAAGGGCAATAATTGTGCGGTTAAGCGCTTTAAGGATATTAAAAGTGCGGAGGGCGATCCCGATCACTCCGGAACAGAGTTTTTTCTTGAAAAAGCATCATGAACGGCACAAGCGCCGATACCTTCTCGCCCGACAATACGCTTACGCGCGCGCAGTTTGCAACCATGTTCTACCGTCTGGCAGGCGAACCCGATGCACCCGAGAGCGGAAAGTTCACCGACCTTTCGCAGGACTGGTACAAAAAGCCGTAAACTGGGCAGCAGCAAACGGTATTATAAACGGAACAAGCGACACGACTTTCTCCCCGAATGCTGCCATAACGCGCGAGCAGGCAGCGGCGATACTCTCTACAGATACGCACAAAGCAAGGGGCTTGACGTATCGATTGACGATAGCGACATTTACTCCGCGCTTGAAGGCTACAACGATTTTTCGGATATATCGGACTACGCAAAAATTCCGGTCGCATGGTGCTTTGATGAAAACATTATGTTTATCCACTCGCTTACAGGATACGAATATGCAATCTATCCGAAAGCTGCACCGTCAAGAGCCGATACCGCGACGATGTTTTGGAAATTTTCTTATGTTCTTGAAAACAATTAAAAAGGGTGATGTAATTTGAAAAATAATTTTAGCATTCTCGGTTTTAACGGCGGTTTTATGCATGGCATTTCCGGCATTTGCCGAGGAACCGGAGCAGCCGATTACCGGATCATGCGGTGAAAAACTGACATGGACATATTACCAAAGCACAAAAACACTTACGATAGACGGCAATGGCAATATGCCGAATTACCCTGCAGATAAATATGAGGGTTCTATTGCGCCGTGGAGAAATAACAGCAACATTGATAATTTTCTTGAAAAGGTTGTGGGATTTCCACGGTGTGACCAGTATTGGCGAAAAATGCATTTTTCTGGTGTGACAAAATAACAAGCGTTACTATTCCGAGCAGCGTAAAAAGTATCGGGTATGGGTGCGTTTTACTGTTGCAAAGCCTTAGAGGGCATAACAATTCCGGACGGTGTGACAAGTATCGGCAAAGATGCATTTTCAAACTGTGACGGAATAACAAGCATATCAATCCCCGGCAGCGTAATAAACATTGGCTACGGAGCGTTTTCTTCCTGCGGCGGTTTGACAAATGTTACAGTCAGCGAAGGCGTAAAGAATATTGATGAATATGCATTTTACTATTGCAGTCAATTAGAAGATATAACACTTCCCGACAGCATAACACACATCGGAGTTAACGCCTTTTTCCAAACCCCCATTTATAACTATGACTCAGAATGGAATGTGTTATATATAGGGAATCACTTCATAGCGTCAAATCAGAATATATCCGGGGAGTATACCGTGCAATCCGGTACGAAAACCATTGCCGATTCCGCATTTTCCGCTTGCGGAAATTTAACAGACATAACCATTCCCAACAGCGTTGTAAGCATCGGCAATCATGCATTTGACAGCTGCGGCTTAAAGAGTATAACCATTCCGAAAAGCGTGACCAATATCGGCGAATGTGCATTTTATACCTGCTTTGATTTGAAAAGCATAAACGTTAATACGGATAATCCCGCTTACTGCCCGAGGACGGCATTTTATACAATAAAGAAAAAACAGAGATTATACGTTTTCCGAAAGGTAAACAGAACACCTCGTTTGCAATCCCCGACAGTGTAACAAGCATTGCTGCCGGAGCATTTGAGCGCTGCTTTAATTTAACAGCCGTAACAATCCCGGACAGTGTAACAAGTATCGGCAATGACGCATTTTTATATTGTTCAGGCTTAAAAAGCATAATAATTCCGGACGGCGTGGAAAAATCTGTGATAACACTTTTTTCGACTGCTCAGCTTTAACAAGTATAACAATCCCGAATAGCGTGCTGATAATCGGCGAAAATGCATTTGAAAGATGCCGGAAATCAATGAAGGTTAATTATATCGGAAGCACGGAGGATTGGGGCGAAGTAATAGGCGACGGAAAAATGTTTTAACCGCTGCAAATATTATTTTTTGCTGCGGCATAAGCGCAAAACATTCCGAGGGCGGAAAAAATATCCTCGTCAAGGTGATAAACATAGCCAACGGCAAGACCGTTATCCTTTGCGCTTTATGACGGCGATAGATTGGTCGAAGTACAGCAATCGGGTGAATATAGCGAAAACAGCCGAGAAATCACCTTCACACCGTCAAAAGCCTATACAAACGCAAAAGTTATGATTTGGGAAAGCCTTTGGCAGTCTGTCGCCTGTGTGTAATATCAAAAATTAAAATAAATACCGCAAAAGCCGATTTTTGCGGGCAAAATTGAAATGTGCAGCTAATTTCCAAGTAAGGCTTTGCCTTTACTTGGATTTATTTTTCACAAAGGACTTGATTTTTTTCAATTTAATACTATAATATGTTATAATGGGATTTTAATTGTTTTGTGAAAGGAAGGATAAAATGAAATTTACCGAACAGAAATTTATTCCCGTGCTTTTCGGGAATGATATAAATGTATACAGCGTTGCGCGCGCGTTTTATGAAAAAGTACAGCGTTCAATCGAAGGTATTCGGCAAGGCTTTATACGGTCCGTGCTATAAAAAGCAAGATGATTGATTTTACAGAAGTCAAGGATCTCGATACACCTGAGATTTTACTCGAAGTTTTAAACGACTATGCCAAAATTCACGCAGACAAGCGTATAATCGCGCTCGGCTGCGGTGATAATTACGTAAAATGCATTGCCACATCAAAGGATCAACTCCGCGCAAATGTCATCGCTCCCTTTATTCCGATTATGATTTTCTCGAAAATCTGATGGATAAAGAAAAATTCTATGCGCTCTGCGAAAACACGGCATTGCGTTTCCGGCAACCTGTATCGCCACAGTATACAGCCGTGATGATATAACGCTGCATTTTGACCCTCCGTATATCTTAAAGCCTGCAAATCAGGTTGAGTATTATAAGCACAAATTTGACGGACAGAAAAAGGTGTTTAAGCTTGATTCGAAGAAGAACTCAAAAAGACAATCCGCGCCGTATATGACGCAGGCTACCAGGATCATATGATAATCCAGGAGTTTATCCCCGGAGACGATACCTTTAAGTGCGCGTTCTTACCTCGTACTCGGACAGAAATGCCAAGGTTAAAATGATGTGCCTCGGGCACGTGCTTTTGGAAGAACACACCCCATACGGTATCGGGAATCATGCGGTAATAATAACCGAATATGACGCACAGCTCATGGACAGCTTCAAAGAGCTTTTGAGAGCATAGGATTTGTCGGATTTTCAAACTTCGACATAAAATACGATACACGCGACAACAAATATAAAGCTTTTGAAATAAATACACGCCAAGGCAGAAGTACTTTTACGTTACCGGCTCGGGGCATAATATCGCCGAGCTGATTGTCAAAGAATATGTTATGGGCGAGCAGCTCGAAGAGGATATTGCAAGAAATGAGCATCTTTGATGGTAGTTCCGAAAAAATTGCATTCAAATACGCTCCGACCTACAAAAGCAGGATGAAGCGCCTGATACACGAAAAAGAAGTATGTAAATCCGCTCTTTTTTGCGCCCGATAACGATCCCCGAGCGCAAATTCAGACTGTACAAATCGCGCAGCTCGGGCATTTTGTGAAATACCACAAATACATGAAATAATTTAGGAGATGATTTAATTGTCAAAACTCGGCGTACTCGGCGGTATGGGGCCGCTGGCAACACAGCTTTTATACAAAATGATTATCGAAAATACAGAGGCGTCCTGCGACCAGGAGCATATTGACATGATAATTTTAAGCCATGCAAAAATCCCCGACAGAACCGCTGCAATAAAAAGCGGTAACACAAAAGAGGTTTTCCATGCGCTTTTGGACGATATTATTATGCTCGGCAAAAACGGCTGCACCGCAATAGCTATCCCCTGCAACACCTCGCACTACTTTTTATCACGCATTGCAGGCGGAATCGGATATTCCTATCATAAATATGGTTGCATCTTCAATAGAGGACGTAATAGCCGCAAAACCCGGTGCAAAAAAGATCGGCATACTTGCAACCGACGGCACGCTTTATGCCGATATATATAAAAAAAGTGTGCAGAGCGCGGTGTCACTGCGATATATCCCGATGCGGATATTCAAAAAATCGTCATGGATATAATATATGAGCAGATTAAAAAAGGGCGAAAAGGGAAATCCCGAGGATTTTGCAAAAAATCGACGCCCATTTAAAAGCGCTCGGCTGTGACGGTGCCATTCTTGCCTGCACCGAGCTTTCCTGCTATAAAGAATATCACCCGCTCGATTCATTCTATACCGACTCTTTGGAAAGTCTTTGCAAAAAGTCAATAGTTATGTGCGGCGGTAAATTAAAAGGAGAAAAAATGACCTATAATATTTCGGATTATGTAAAACTATTGGACAAAAACGGACTTTTATGTGCGTCTGACATAAAAGCAGATCTCCCAATCGAAAATATCTCCTATAATTCACAGGAGGTTTTCTCAAAATACTCTCTTTATCTGCAAAGGCTCGCACTTTAAAGAAGAATATCTTTTATCTGCCGTAAAAAGCGGCGCAATATGCTATATATCCGAAACAAAGCACGATGTTCCTGTGATTACATTTTAGTAAACGACATCAGAAAAAGCTATGGCATTTACGGTAAATCTGTATTTTGAAAACATCTGGGAAAAAATCAATTTAACAGGCATAACAGGCACAAAAGGCAAGTCCACCACAGCGTATTTTTATAAAGTATATTCTCGACGAATATCTTCTGCACAACAATAAAAATTTAAGTGCGATAATCTCGTCGATAGATACCTACGACGGCGTTGCAAATATCGAGTCACGCCTTACCACACCCGAGCCGATCGAGCTGCACAGGCACTTTAAAAATGCAGTTGATTCAAACATAGATTACCTTACAATGGAGGTTTCGTCGCAGGCATTAAAAATATCACCGTGTCATGGGGATAACCTATGATGTCGCTTGTTTTTTAAATATCGGCGAGGATCATATAAGCGATATCGAACACCCGAATTTTTGAAGATTACTTTTCCTCCAAGCTTAAGCTTTTTCACAAACAAAAAAAGCGGCAATTTGTATCGACTCGCCATATTCAAAACGAGTCCTTGAATCTTGCGGCAATTGTGAGAGTTATCACCTTTTCGAGTGTTGACGAATCCGCAGATGTATATGCCTACGATATAAAAAAGTCGGGCATGACACGCATTTTACTGTTCGTATGCCGGGATATACCGACGAGTTTACCCGCAAATCCGGGGCTTTTCAACGTCCAGAACGCTCTTGCCGCGATAAGTGTATGCTATCTTTACGGGATTCCGGCAGAATGTATGTATGTAGGGCTTATGAAAGCGCGCTCATCAGGACGCATGGAGGTTTATTCAAATGCCGACAGCGAAATTATCGTTATAGTCGATTACGCTCACAACAAAATGAGCTTTGAAACGCTTTTTTTTGACTCGGTGAAAAAAGGAATTTCCCGAAAGACACATTTCGATAGTTTTTGGCTGTCCCGGGAAAAAGCGCTCGGCAGACGTCATGACCTGGGCATTACTGCCGGGAAATTCGCCGATAAGGTTTACATCACAGAAGAAGATTTCGGCGAAGAGCCGCTATGAAAATATGCGACGAAATCGCAGGATATGTAACTTCGAAAATTGCCCGTATGAGATAATTCCCGATCGCGGCGACGCAATAAAAAGGCAATATCCGACTGCCGCGGCAAGAGTATAATTCTTGTCACGGGCAAGGGGAAATGAAAAACGCGCCTAAAGCGCGGTACTGTGTATGAACCGTGTCTTACCGATGTCGAATATACGAAAAAATATCTGAAAAAGAACATGATATTTCGCATCATATAGATTCTGCCGAAAAAAAATCAGCAGTCTGCATGACATTCTCCCCCGCCTTAAGAAAGCTTTATAATAAAACCGTAGTTATAAAGCTCGGCGGAAGTATTATGGAGGATATGTCGCTTTTAAAAAATCTTTTTTGACGACATCGCACTGATGAATACAATGGGCGCAAAAATAATTGTTGTCCACGGCGGAGGAAAGAAGATTTCCGCCGAGCTTAAACTGCGCTCGATTCCGAAATGAGATTCATAAACGGTTACAGAGTAACCGATGAGACATCCTCGATACGGTCGAGATGGTTTTAAGTGGAAATGTGAATAAGAGCATTGTCCAGGCGCTTCGCAATGAAAATATAAACGCAATCGGAATATCGGGGCGTGACGCAAAAGCTTATAACCGCCCAAAAGAAAGGTTATTCCCGAGGGCGATATAGGCTTTGCAGGTGAGATATGCGAGGTAAACCCGGCAATTCTGACGCTGCTTTCGGATAACGGCTATCTTCCCGTTATATCGCCTATTTCCTGTGATGTAAACGGACACGCATTAAATATAAACGCAGATGATGCAGCGCTTGCAATCGCAGAAAGCGTAAATGCCGATACATTGGTATTCGTGACCGATGTTGACGGAATACTTTTAGATGTCAAAAACAGTGATAAAACCATAGTAAACCACTTGACCGTAGATATGAAGCGGAGGAGCTGATGGAAAAAGGTTTATCGACGGCGGAATGCTGCCTAAACTGAAAAATTGCATATCATCTATAAAGAACGGTGTTTCGGAGGTTGTTATCTTAAACGGTAAAATAAAATATAATCTCGTAACAAACTTTATAACACCAAAAAATCAGCACAACAATCGGTAAATAATTTATAACCCCCCGGCAGCGCTTTGGGGGGGGTTATATCACTATGTCTTTATATTCCCGATATGAAACTTATACTCCCAGCCGTGAATATTGGATAAGATGCGCCGATTATTTCACATATTATTTTGAGGGAAAAAGAATCAAACAGATTGCCGATATGAGCAGCGACGGCGTATGCTTATACTCCGAGCCGTGAATATTGGATAAGATGCGAAGATTATTTCCCTCAAAACGTTTTCTTAACATATTTTTTAAGAATTATTTAAAAAGGTAAATCCTCTTGCTTTATGTCAAAATATAGTATATAATGGAAATACGTGAGGAGGATATTTTTATGAAGAAATTTTTTAAATTTATACTAAAAAGCCTTTTGATTATTCTCTTATTGGCAGGTGCATATTTCGGCACTGCCGGATATATAAATATTATAATGCACTAAAAGAGTGTCCTCCCCGGATAAAATCGCTGAAATACAGGCTCAAAGCAACTATACACAGCTTTCCGATGAAACCTGAAACCTTTAAAAATGCAATGGTTTCCGTTGAGGACAGGCGCTTTTATAAACATCACGGATTCGATTATATCGGCACGGCACGCGCAATTGCAACCGATTATCCGCTATCTGAAGCCTTTAGAAGGCGGCAGCACAATCACACAGCAGCTCGCCAAAAAATATATACTTTCCTCAAGACAGCACACCGTCACGGAAAATTGCCGAAATACTCATGGCTTTAAAAATCGAACGCGAATACGAAAAAAGACGATATCTTAGAGCTTTTATTTTAATGTGATTTATTACGGAAAAAGGCTGCTATAACATACATGACGCGGCAAAAAATATTTTAACAAAGCTCCGTCGGACATGACAAAATATGAATCCACACTGTTAGCCGGCATACCGAATGCTCCGTCGGTCTACTCAACAATTCCGAGCTTGCGGCAAAACGTCAGAAAAAAGTGCTTGAAAGTATGGTCCGCTCGAATATATCTCTGAGGACGAGGCTGATGGGGAAATATTAAACGGATAAAAGATATTCCGTTAATAAATATCCACCATAAAATGAAGTAATAAGGTAGATACACAGTGGTTTCCCGTGTGTCTACCTTTACAATTCAACTATCGGCGTGGTTTTCTCTATTTTTGTTGCTTGTATGTTATTTATTTCAGGAATTGTGTATAAGAACTTAAAGATTAAGCTAAACAAAGTAGTGTAAAATTTATTTATTTGAAATATATATTCCACATGCAATGAGCAAAAAACGCTAAAATATATTGAACTTTAAAATATGTTTTCACCTAAAAGTATTGCACAAATATACATGCAAATACAGGCTCTGCAAATTTTATAATAAACAGCTTTGATAATTCACCGTTTTTTACTACCGTAAGCCAAATCGAGTAGCTGAAAATTGATGCAAAACATATATAGACCATAATGAATGCAGATTTTTTCAAAGACAAAGTCCATACCACCACCCCAAAGATCACCTATCATCAACAAAACTATACCGCCAAACAACTGCGATATTCCTGTTGATGTAATCGGCTTCACGGTTTGAAATACTTTTTACTTATTACATTTGAAAAAACGGTGCAAAAAAGATGCTGCAATAATTAGTGCATCACCAATATTAAAACTGATTCCGCCGGCATTTGCATTTATTGCAATAATACCCAAAATCCATAAGTACGCCAATCAGTTTTTTTTTACAGTAAGCTTGTCTTCTTTAAAAAACATAGAGGAAAAACAAACATAAAATAGTACACCTATTTGTTTTAATATTGCAGTTTTAGAACTATCTGTCAGTTTAAGTGCACTATATGTAAAACTATAATGTAATAATTGCAAAAAGTCCCGATAAAAAAGAACAGGAACTAATGTATTTTTTTTACACCTTTAAATGAAAGCTTTATCTGTAATAAAAGCATACAAGCATATAAAGTGCACCGCATACGGTAAAACGGATTCCTGCAAAAAACAGAATATCTCCGGTTGTTATAATGTTGTATGCATCATATCCAAGCTTTACCATGGGGAACAGAGTTCCCCCCAAAAACTGTTATGCCAAAAGTGCATAGAATGTTGACTTGTTTTTATTCATTGCACACCCTCAAAACCACTTTTCCTATATTTTCTCCTCTTTCTAAAATATCCAAAGCTTCGTTTGCATCTTCCAAAGGCAGAACCTTATATGGATGGCCTCATTTCGCCTTTTTCAATTTTTAGGCCATACTTTTTCTACAATTTCGGCAAAGCAGTGCTTTTTCTTCGCTTGTGCGTTTTCTGAGCATACTTCCAACAATGTGAAGCCCTTTTGTAAAGAAGTCTTAACATAATCTTTGCTCTGTGCCCGCAAGGGTCGAAATAACTTCAATATCCGCCTTCTGCCATATAAGGCAAGCTTTCGCCAAGGGTTTCCCCCACAGACAATCCATTGACATATTAACAGGAGTACCGTTTAATTCTTCTTGTTTTAAAACTTCCGAAACCTCATGCTTAGCGGAATTTATAACCACATCCGCTCCAAGTGATACAATTTTTTCTGCTATTTCATCTGAAAGTACCGATGTAATAACCCTCGCACCAAAAGCTTTTTGCCATAGGAATTGCAACACTTGTAAGACTGCTGGCTCCGGCAGAATAAAAGCGGTATTTCCCTCATTTAAGTGCCCTTCCCAAAACAAATTCAAATATGAAGTTGCATATGCTTCGAGGCAGGATAGCTGCCTGCCTCAAAGCTCAAATTCTCCGGCATTGGCATAACCATTCCTTCCGAGCACAAACATACTGTGCATAACCGCCTCCGCCTAAAAAATGCACATACAGAATCGCCAATTTTAAATCTTCCTTTTTGTTTTGCAGTTTCTCCCATAGCATCAACAATGCCTGAAACTTCCAGACCGGGCCACTCAGGCCAGCCTTTCGGTGATGGATATGTACCTTTTTTCTTGCAGCAGATCAGCACGGTTTATACCAATTGCCTTAACTTTTATGCGTATTTCATCGTCGTTTACATTTGGCATTTCCACGTCTTCGAGGAATAGCCTTTCATCTTTTACAACCATAGCTTTCATATCAATCAGTTCCTTTCATAGATAATGTTCTTCCACCGTCACAGACATACGTCTGACCGGTTATAAACCTCGCCTTATCGGACACCAAAAATTCAACAAGGTTTGCAATATCAGAAGCTAAACATTTTTCACCAAGCAAATTTGTTTTTAATGTTCTTTCCGGATCAGTATCTTCACCCGGACGCTGTACTACTCCCGGAGCAAACCGAGTTTACATTTATCTTATATTGTCCAAGCTCTTTTGCCAACGCTTTTGTAAGAGATATTACTCCTCCCTTTGTTGCTGCATAATCACAGCAGGTCGCAAGCCCGTTAAGACCTACCGCAGATGAGAAGTTAATAATCTTTCCACCCTCGCCCTGTTTTATCATAACCTTAGCTGCTGCTCTTGATGCCCAGAAAGCACCGTACAAGTTTATCTTCAAAAACCTTGTCTATTACATAATCCTCCCTGTTCAACAAGCGGTACATATTTTGCATCTTTACCCGCAATTTTGCACTTCCCCGGCAATATGTACCATAATGTCAAGCCTGCCGAAATCATTTAATATCTCATCTACAACTCTGTCGACATCATTTGAATCTGTTACGTCAAAAACATAACCCTTTGCAGTTCCGCCGATTTCCGCAATTCTTTTTAACTGTGTTTTGATTGTTTCAGAATTTATATCACACACTGCGATTTTGATTCCTTGCTTTGCAAGAGTTAGCGCAGTTTCACCTCCGATGTATCCTCCTGCGCCTGTAATAAACGCTACTTTGTTCATAGTTTGCACACTCCTTCTATACTTTTAATTACTGCACCTGCAAGTATTTTTGCACCTTTTTCATTCGGGTGAGTCCAATCTGCATAATAAGACTCGTCAAAAGCTTTTATGCGATGCTGTATAAGTCATTGATTTTCACACCTAAATTATTCATCAGTTCTTTTGCTGCATTATTATATTCTTCTATTTCTGCGTTATAACGCATCCACCCCTGTGGAGCATTCTTTTCTATAACAGGTGTAGATAATGCAAAAATAATTTCAGCCTTCAAAAAAACTGTTTCAGCTTTTTATATACTCTTTCAAGCATATGTACATAAACATCAATCGGTGTAAGCGGTTCATCGCCGTGCAGCCTTAAGACATCCCACAAGCCGTTGTTCCAATGAATAACGTCCATTTCATCAGCATCGACCTGCCCCACCCAATCACATAATGCTCTTAATGTATATTGTGCAAATCTGCAATTTTCGTTTGGTGAATACATTACACTCACCGTCAAGCTTTTCTTTTACATAAATTCCATATCCCGGACTTAATACACTCCGCATCTTATGGAATCACCAATTAAATATATGTTTTTCATCTGAATTATACCCTTTCTTTCCGTAAAATGCTTTTCCGGTACAATTTGTCGCACTTAATTGATATTTTTTACTGTTTATACCCACACTTCCTATAATTTCAGAAAGCACCTTCTGTACAAAGTAATCATGCTCATATGTAAAAGGATTTTCCTTTTATACCTATTATGTAAGCATAAAAGTCCTGCATCATTTCATCATACCGGCAATCCTTTGGAATATCCTCGACATCAATTACTTTTTCATATCCTCATACGGATTTGTTGAAATTTCGGTGTCGGCATAGGTCATATGACACACGTTTTCGAGCGGAAGTATGTTTATCGTACCCTTTTGCTTCCCGAAACTATAAGCTGACGTCTCCCCCAACCGTTTTACTTCGACTGATGAAACGAAAATTCTTGCAAGCGCTTTATCATATTCCAGCACTGCAAGATTGTTGTCCTCAAAATTTACACCGTCAAGTTCTGTGCGTTTCATGAATGATGTTACTTTTTGGGGCTCTCCCAGAATGTATACAATAAGGTCAACCAGATGGCTTCCCAGAATATACATAACTCCGCCTTTTAAAATTTGTCAGCCATTTTTTTATAATCAATACCATGGCACGTACTCATTTCTGCATTAATTGAATAAATTTCACCCAAATCACCGTTTTTATATGCTTAAACACTTTTAAAACAGCCGGATTATATCGGTACATATATCCGAGCTGAACAACAAACTCTTTAGACTTTGCATCATCGAGCAGTTTCTTATATTCGTCAAGGGTTCCGCTCGCCGGCTTATCCATATGTATATGCTTGCCTGCATCTATACACTTTTGTGCAATTTCAGTCAGATTCCCACATCGGTTTCAACAAGCACAGCATCACTTTGCTTGATAATTTCACCAACGGAAAGTCTTTTAACCCCTGATACCCTTTTTAAGTCACCTCGTTTGGCCACCCACTCTTCATTTTTCGGCATATCCCACCACCTCAAAAAGTTTCGAATTTGCGTACTGCAAGCATTTTTGCCTCACCGTGGTTATGACCGATGCCGATTTGTCCGATTTTTAATTTTTTTCATTACATATTCCTCCAATCGAAAACTGTACCAATCGGAAAGTTTTTATCATCACAAAGCTCATTGAAAAATCTGCGGTGCATTTTTCAGGTGATTCAATGCGGGATACAATCGGTCTCTACCTGAATTCGTTTTGATGCTATCATATCAAGTATTGCATTGCAGTCGTCCTGATGTGTCCAATGATGGGGATAGGATTTCGTATTTGGGGCGCACAAAATTATGCGCACCGATAAGCTTTACTCCGGGACGGTGTACCTGCTGATAATAATCAACTTTGCTGTCCGAAACTCTTGTACAGCCGAGCAGGGAAATTCTGCCCATCCAAGAAGCACTATTCTAAAGCCTAATTCATCGCTTGTGATATACCCGTAACCTCAACACATCCGTTTGCACCTTTTCCCTTTGTGGCCCCCTTTTTACTTTTTGAACAAAAATCTTTGTCTGATGGGTCAAAATGCATAGTCAGCACCAAGTTTCAGCGCAAGCTCTCTCTGAAGGATTTAAATCTGCTGCAATTACGGATTAGCACCGGAAAGTCTTAAAAATGTGTTGCAAATATGCCAAGTAAGCCTTGCCCCATAACCATTGCACTTTCTCCAAGTTCTATTTCAAGCTTTTCTTACTCCTCCAAGCCCCATGGAAGCAATAATAACAAACGCAGCTTCAAGCGATGAAACGGAACTGTTTTCAACCTTTGTTATATCATTCGGGCCGGATATTATATTTTTGCATGACAGCCGTGATAAACCAAAACTCTGTCACCTACGCACACCTTTTTACCTCTGAACCGACTTTTTTCACATATCCGACACCGCAATAGCCTAAAAGACATAGGAAATTTTTTGAGGAGTATTGTTCATTCCCATAATACATGCTTTTTCTGTACCGCCGCTGACGACGGTATATTCCATTTGGTCATAACCTCGTTTGATTTTAATTCACATAGCTCATACTCCTGCAGCTCTGCTTTTATGAATATCCGTAAAAAAATATTTGTTTGTTTAACATAATATTACCTCACATTATTTTTTTTTATATTTTCAATAATTGACTTTACCATTTTTAAGTCAAGCTGTTCCATTGTACTTCCTTCATTAAAACGGTCAACACAAAATATAATATGTCCGCCCAGAATCGGGTTGATTATTCTTGATAAGCTTCCTGCCTTACCATTTGCGTGGTAGCTTACAGGAGTTTTTACCTCTTTTTAGTGCAACCATTGTATTAAAGCTTTCAACAAGCTCGTTTTCGTTGGTTGCAGGGGTTACAATTTTGATTATGTCAGGATTACGTTTTTCTAAAAACAACGCAAGCTCAACAACCTGCCGACAGTTCATCGGTATTCCCGGATGGCATGATAACAAAACCTCCGCACGCTTTGAGTGAATCTTTTCTATAAACTCACATTGCTTTAAAATTATAGCTTCATCTGTAACAATTTCTTTTTGGATTACCTTTGGTGAAAGAATACTTATCCTCGCCGCAAAACCGTCTTTTGACGGTGTGTGGGAAGGTATATCCCTGCATATCTATTCCGGCAGCACCTGCATCTACTGCACAAAGAAAGCTTTCCACTCTTTTCCTCTTCCGAAAATCCCGCATCCTGCCAATCATAAGTTGTATCATAGTTTAATGCAAGAACAGGCAATTTTGACGAATTATAATTTCTCTTAATTGGTTGGTATCCACCACTCTCAAGGCAGGATATATGCAAATCTATCATCCCTGCAACTGTCATACATACAGTTTTTAATTTCCGCAATTGCTGATTTTACTGATTTTTCCCGGAACAACACCTGCTAAAACCGGTGTTGGCAAATTTGATAATACTTTCATAAAATCACCTCTTGTTACCATTATACAAAAAGGAATAAAACGAAATAGCAAATATGATATTTTTATCAAATTTGCTACTAAATTGTTGACAAAATATTTTCTTTTAGCTTATAATATTATTATGATTATTTCAAAAAGGTGCGATATATATGAATTTAGAGATTTTATCAGATTTGATTATTACCAAAAGTTTATTCTGCAACTACAATGTATACAGAAAATGCAAAAACCCAAAGAAATAATCGTCCAAACTGGGCAATTGTCATTAAATATGAGGGAGAAAACCATGTATGTTTCCGAAGGAAAAACATACCTCCTCCGACATAAACAATCTTGTTATTTTTACCAAAGGGTTGTTCTTATGAATGGTGTTGTACACATTCCGGACATTTTTCGATTATTGAATTTGAAAGTGAACTTATATGCGGTAACATTTTCAGTTTTTCCGTAAAGAACAGCGAAAAAATTTTTAAAGCTTTTAAGGAACTGGAATATAAACGAACACTTAGAAAAACCAATGCATGAAACTGAAAGCATCCGGGATACATATTCCATTCTGCTGATGTTGGTACAATCTGCACAAAAAAAAAGTATTTACCTACCAAAAAAAATAAATAAAATCAGTCCTGCATTAGAGTATATTGCTAAAACTATAACAACAACATCAAAATGATGTTCTGGCAAATCTTTTGTAATCTGTGAACTGTTTATTTCAGAAAAGCTATTTACCGAAATTATGGGCACTTCACCAATATCGTATGCATGAACTACGAATAAAAAAGCTAAGGAAATGCTGAAAAGTGATTACAGCAGTATAACCGATATAGCAGAATCTTAGATATTTAAATATTTATGATTTTTCAAGAACATTTAAAAAATATACCGGTATTTCGCCCTCAAAATACTAAAAAATAGCAGCACAATTGATGATCAAGTTTGCTGATTTCGTGTGCTCTGCCCTGTGTAGTTTCGCCTCACTTAAAGCCTATATAGCATGAAATGCTACGATACCGAATATCTGACTCATTATGTAATGAGCGACTGATACTGCTGCCCCATAAGCAGTAGTTTTTTTGCAGCAAACATTTGCGACAAATCAAGGAAAAAAAAAAGAAAACCCTTGAAAAATAAGGGTTTTCTGAATAGTTTTCTTATCTCTTTGAGAACATTTCACCCTCAAAAAGCCCGAATTTACGAGGTTTTTTGCTCATTTTTTGTTACTTGTGTGTTATTTGCGTAGAATGTTGATTACTACATAATACAATTTATAATCTGTGTTATGTGAATTAAATTCAAGGCAAGTATCAAGATGTTTTGTTACTGGTAATTTGAAAGTTTCTTTTTTAATTCCAAACTTTTGTTATTTGTTTCTTCTTCGCTAAAGCTCTCAACTATCTTATTCATTATTTCAGCACTCCAATAAATTTTTAATTTTTTCTTGGCTCTAGTTATCGCTGTATAAAAATACCATGTGTCACACGTTCCGAATTACTTTTGAATGATTACTTTACCAATCATATTCTAGACCTTGCGCCTTATGAATCGAAACAGCATATGCAAGCTGAAAAGGAATTACTGATAACATACGTTTTTCCTCATCATCTTCGTCATAAACTTCATCATACGAATAAACAGTAAACCGAATTCTAGTAGAGTCATCTGAAGCACTTATAAATTCTATATTCTCTCTTTCACAATCCTTTTTTTGTTATATTTGTCATCACATCAACAGTAAATGATATTTCCTTTTCGTTTTATTAATCGCAACTATATTTCCTTTGAGATTATTATATAAAAGCGAAAATCTTTTTTGAATCATTAAAAAGGATGTGATCTCCAACTTTATAAGTCCACTCTGCCACGTTATAGGGTCAGATTTTGAGTTTGCATTTTGAAAATAACTATTCATATTATTCAATCCGAACTTGCTGCTTTATCATAATTCAAACATAGAACTACTTCATCCTTTTACTTTTTCATCAAAAAATCTTTTTCTCCTATATCTTCAGAAAACGGCCCGGGAACTGTTAAAATTTCAGTGATTATATTGCTCTATTTCTAACTTCATTCCATAAATAATAATATTTTCATCTTCTGTTCTCCAAGTGTTTAACAGTTCTATATTGGCTCCCACTGTATTTATAATATCTTTGCATAGAAAACCAATTACCAAAATCTATTGATTCAATTTGGTGGATATCACCCGCCAAAACAATAAAGGTATCTGACCTATTTCTTTTCCAAAAAATTCAACATTGTACGATTATCAATAGTGCTACATTCATTCACAAAAAATCACATCATACTCTGTCAATGTTTTTTTTGTAAAACTATCAATGCTCACAAAAATCTGATTCGATTCCCCGGATTATCAATACGTTTTGCAAATTCTGTTTAGCGTGGTATGCGTCTTTGTAAGAAAAAAGCTTTTTATAATTAGACATCATATTAGAAATGCATTTAATAAGTGTCGTTTTTTTCCCCTGTTCCCGCAGCACCATAAATTAATAAAATATGTGATTTTTAAAAGCCTCTCTCAAAGCCTCCGCTTTTCAAGGGATCATTGAATTTGATTCCGCTGTTCTTGATAAAACTATTATTATATCACGCGGTCCTTCATTGCCGTGCATAGAAAATTCCAAAAGTTTATTCAAAATATTAATAAGTTCTTTTCATATGAATCAATGGAAACTATATCGCTTTCGATATTAATGTTATATCCTTGCTTGCGTTCCCAAACATCTAAATTATTATTATATTCTGATATTTTTTGCTCGGTTGCAATATCTTTTATATCAAAATATATCTCTCCAGTCTGAAAAATCTGTTTTTATTTTTTAGATATGGTCTCACCTTTCAAGTTTGACACCTCCAATAGCATCAAAAATGTATTTTATATTATTTTCATTGCTTGTATTACTACCATATAAATTTGAAATGTATGGGTTCCTTTCAAAAGGGAAACATCTGTTTGATAAATATAAATTATCTGAAAGCGTTTTTTGGGTATAGGTCCACGGCATAACATTTATAAGCATATCTTCTTTTAAATTTAAAAAGCAAATATCTAATGGTTTTGCGCCAACTGTACTGGATGCTTTAGAATAGTTTTTATTTAACTCAATCAATATATTTTTAAAATGAGATGTATTAGATGACAAATAAATACTATCCAAGATTTCAGCAAAGGATAACTGTTGCAAATCAATTAGCTCCAGAAAATTTATTCCTGTTGTTGTTAAAAAATCCATTAAGGCGCTATACTCGCCATAGTTAGAGGATATTTTTGTTGGCATTTTTAATATTTTCCTAACTTGTTCAGACACGAAGGATCGATTGACACTCTCCAGTTTGTAATAATCTTAACATCAGATTGAATTCCCCCATAATTAATAGGCATTATTTTCAAAACTGATTTGTACAGAATAATTTGTTGAAATATTCTCTTTGTTACGCAGTAATATGATTATATTTTGTGGCATAAATCCCCGCAAGCTGTGTAACGTTACTTCGTCAAAACCGTTCGTTACCGACAAAAAACGGTGTTCTTTGTAATATAAAATCTAGATGGTCTACAGCTTTTTGAACTCAAATCTACATTTTCGAAAAAGCGTCTGCTACAATTTTATAATATTGCTCATCTAGTTCATCTTTCTCACGAGGGAATTTTTCAAGATTGTTTAAAATATGCAAATTATACTCCTTTTAAGAAAATCTCTAATTTGCCACATAAAGTTATAATACTTTAACATTAGCCGCTCAGATTGTCCATCTTCCGGAATACGTCCATCGATGTATTTTTAACCCTTTCATGAATGTGGCCAGATATTTTCGTTTTTAATATTAAGTAGTGCCTCTTCCCATGCAAGCTGAAGATTGCTTCTATTTTTTCCTTGCTTTAATGAATTCAGCAGAAGAGCAGCCCTACACAAATCATAAAGACGTGGCAAGATCATCTGAGACACATCATCACGATTAAAGGATTCACAGACATCAATACTACTGCAAATTTGCAAATCACAAACTTTAATTATTTTTTCTATTTCTTCTTTTTTGACATTTCCGTAGAACTTAATTTATTCACAAACGAGTGTCTCACAACTACACACTTCAACTTCTTACAAAAATCAAGTACACTTTCTTCTGTAGGAAGAATTTCTTCGTCTTTGTAAATTTTATTGTTTTGCTACTATTATTAAAATCTATTGAGTTCAAAAAATCAACAGATATATACTTCCAAAAAACACGTTCTGAACCTTTGATATCCGATTTAAAACGACAAATAAGATACCTGGATCTAAAGTGACGTCATTTGCAATAAACGCTGGAAAACCGAGGCTCTTTAATGAATATTTAATTATCCCATCTTCTTCCGAATAAAGATGAGTCCCTTTAATTTGAGCATAAAAAAGTTTTGAGCAGGTCTTCGTGAAATATTGGGATCCTCAACAAATTCAAATTTGCCATCAATATTGGGCCATTTATCGCCCTTTAGGAAAATCAGTTATAATTCTCCCTCCAGAACCCAAGAAATATTCCAACGTGCCAACTGCCGCATAGTCTTCTGCTGAACGCTGAGTATGTGTTTTTATATGCGTTTCAATAAGTTTTTTTGATTGTTCTAACATAAATATTACCTCTGATAAGCGACTAATCATCGCTATTTTGTTCAATTTGCCAAAATAGGATTAATCTATTTTATTTGCATTGCTATAATACTATTCAGTTATCAAAATAAACTATTTATATAAGCTTACTTTCTAAATACAAACAAATACTCGTGTGCAATTAGCAAAAAATTGTATTTCACGCTATTTGTTTTCCAATATCCCGTTGCTCTGCAATTGTGTTGCTCCTTTATAATCAGCTCTTTTAGCTTAAATCCTGCATCTTCAAAAAATTCGCATAACCTCAAATGACATCGATCATATGCCCTTTTTTGGCGTGTATCTCCCATAAGAACAGCACAGAACGTCCGTTTTTTAATACACGATAACTCTCTGCCGCAACCTTTTTCATTTCTTCAAAGAAAATCTTTTTACTTTAAATTGGACAAATCCCGTCTATGCCATCACTGTATTTGATGATATCAGCATACGGCGGGGGTGAGTGCATATTAAATCTATACTTTCATCGGGAATAAAATCAAGATTTCTCGCATCACCTTTTTTGATATATACCTTCCCTTTGGCCGGTTCATATTCAAAATCCGTCTTTTCTCGACACCTCTCAAGAGCAACATCATTTTATATCAACGCCTATTATGTCACAAGTTTTAAAAGCTTTGCTTCAACGAGGAGTTGTACCACCTCCGGCAAATTGATCTAGAACTAAATCTCCCTCTTTTGAGTATCTGAGTATTATATTTCTCTTGGGTATACGGCGATTTGACCAATTACCACGCCATTTTGCATCGTGGGTTGCCCAATCGCCGCGCTTTGGAAATGACCAATGCGTTGTCATTTCAATTCAAAATCTTCCGGCCCATTTTTATTTTCTTTCCGCCATTATTTAAAAACCTCTTGAATTATCCATTTTCCATATCGTTGATATTATAAATGTGTTCCATAACATCAAATGTTTCTTCAAGGTTGTGCCTTGCACTTGTCCAGCCTCTGTTCCGTCCGTAAACCAAACAAAAGTAAATCCGTCTATTGTATCGGTTTCAAGAGCAAGTGTTTTATAACTGCGAGCAGTTTCGTTGAGCTTACTGCCGCCACTGCCGTAAAAATTTGTTTCAATACCATATATCATATTATCCCGTTTTAACCACATAATCAAAACGTTTTTCCATTTTGCCTTGATTGAAAATCGCAGATAAATCAATGCCCCACTTTTCTGTAATCTGATGAATGTACATTTCCTTAAAGTAATTTTCATCTTTAACAAATCCGGCTTTTTGGATAAAACTTTCAACTAAATTTTCCATGAGATGTCCGCCACGATTTTTTGCGACCATTGGAGAATCAAGTCCTGCTTCAACACCCGTTGCATAATCAACCAAGTTGTTTTATGATATGATTTTCTAACAAATCAAATAATCCGGTTTGTCTCATAAAATATTTGTATCTGTTCATAGAAGCGTGAGAATTCGGCGGATACTTAAAATCAAATTGGAACAAATGACCACCATTTTCATCCTGACATATATCTCATTCGCCCGTACAGCCAAAAAGCAACGGAATACATTTTTTAACACTTCGGGATATTTCTTAATCAAATTTTCAAAATCATCTTCAATACTTGTCAGATCCAATAAGTGAGTTCAGAATATTAAGCTCAACCTTTATATTTATCCACATTTCTATGTACCTTTTCAAAATCTATATAATAGCCGTAATCTGCAATACTATTACGAAAATCCTGACAGCCATGTATTAAAATCTCTCGACATTACTTATTCCTCCTCAGCAATTTGGCGGTACCGGTAATCCCAACTTTGTAAGCGGTATGTATTCAAAATAATAGTGACAATTCATACTTATGATATAATCCAATACATCTTTTATATTTAGGATCTTTAATACCAACTTGAAAGTAGATATATATGTATTCAACATCAACATTGAGCTGTGCCATTAACTTTTTGATATTGCTTTCTCTTTAAAATCACAAGTTTGCAATTTTTCATCAACAGACCCCGCTACCTGCTGATATTTGCATTCGATAATAAAAAAGCGTATTATTCACGATTACATAAATACTGTCATCCGGCAGAAGTTTTTGATATGATTTTTCGTCCATTCAACCCCAACTTCCTCCAAGAACTTATAAAATCCATGCTTTTTGAAAATTCGAGCAACTTTCTTCATCATTATAAAAAAAACACAACATTATCTGTCCCGCAATACCCATTTTGATTATTTAAAAAAGGCTAAATCAGTTTTTCCCTTCAAATATAAGTCCTGTTTTGTATTCCCGCCGCCTTTTCCGTTCTTTATCATAAAGTTCCAAAATCTCCTTAAAATTTGATATAAGCAGTTCTTTAATTTTTCCCCTTGCTTCACTATTACAATTAATCATTCGTGTAGCCTCTACTCGCTTGATTTTATGAGCAGAATATATATTATCAAAGAAATCATCTTCCGTATTTTGAGTTTTTGGGATCCGAATTGCTTATTACTATTTTTTAGCACCTTTTTCTATGCATATCATCAACAAAATGTGCAAGTTCGATTTGTTCTTCATCATTAAACAGATTCTCCGTATATGCGGTAGAAAGCTTGCCGTATCGGTAATAGGTCGATATGGCGGATCAAAATATACGAAGGTGTTTTTCGTCAATAAAATCGGCAGAAGCCTTGTAATCATCGCAAAACAATTTTTTTTACATTTTGCAATTTTTCCGATACCGCACGCAAATTCTTTTTCATCACAGATAAGCGGATTTTTGTATGCTCCCATAGGTACATTAAAAGTCCTTTTTATTCACTCGATAAAGTCCGTTAAAACAGGTTTTATTCAAGAAAATCATCAACGCCGCTTTTTCGATATTGATATTTTCATCACCGTTCACCTTTAAATCATTAAACGCTCTCACGCTTTTGCATATAATACGCTTTACGATTATCTGTATCTAATGGAATAAAATCGTTCTGCATAGCGTAAAGCATCTCCACCAAGACGTCAATATCATTGCGGATAATGCGATAGGTATTGATAAGCTCGGCATTTATGTCGCTGATATATATTTCTTTCAAATCGTATTTACTTAAAATATCAAAAGCACAGCTCCGCCGCCCACAAAAAGGTTCTGCGTATTTTGTTATATTTTTC
>VOFC01004237.1_pt1 | contig 29721 bp, 59 predicted proteins | sample 5384161 | NCBI WGS metagenome assembly VOFC01 (sample SAMN12384722, study PRJNA508395) | human gut metagenome | isolation source: healthy gut B | host: Homo sapiens | reverse complement strand
CTTCTCCTGAACCGTGCGCAGGCGCGAAATGTAGTCGAGCACCGAGTCCTCGCGATCGGCAGAGCACGGGCCTATGACAAGCAGCAGTCTGTCGTCCTCGCCGGTGAATATTTTTCTGAGCGCCACATCGGTGATCTTTTTTTCTCTCGGCAAGCTCGGGGGTTATCGGGTACATTTTTTATCGCCTGCGGCGTAGGCATTTTTCTTTTGAATTCCATGTTCATGACTCATCATCCTCTTTTTTAACATCAAAGTTTTTCTGCGCTCTGTCGAAAGGCGCATCATACGGCGTATGGTTTCGCGGTCGCCGTTAGCTATGCTGTTTCGCAGAAGCTCGAACTTTTCGGAGAAAAGATCCATCTGCTTCACCAGCTCGTCGCGGTTGAGCAAAACAGCTCGCTCCACATTTCATCGTTTATTTTTGCAATGCGCGTAAGGTCGCGGAACGAGTCGCCCGTGTAATCGACGAGATGGTGCGAATCCTTGCACACCATAAGCGAAACTGCAATACAGTGCGCAAGCTGCGAGAGGAAGCCGATCATCTCGTCATGCTTTTCCGGCGTAAGCTCCGCTATCATGCGAAAGCCCATTATTCTTCCGAGCTCCTTGCAGGTCTCGATAGCTTCAGGGCGTATTCTTATCCGTGGGCGTTACGATGTAGTTTGCGCCCTCGAATATCTCCATGCGCGTTTTCAACGCCGCTGCACTCGCGGCCGGCCATGGGGTGCGCGCCGATAAACTCAAGGTCAGGCCGCAGCATGTCCTGAATTTTATAGATTATGCTGCATTTTACGCCGGTAACGTCGCTTATAAGTGCATTGGGCTTAATGTACTGCTGATATTTCTCTATCCACTCTACAAACGCATGCGGATACATTGCGAAAATCAGCAGGTCAAACTGCCCGATATATTCGGGATCTATCTCGGCTCTGCCGTGCTTTATATCCCCGCGCAGGGCATAGTCTATCGTCTCCTGCCGCCGTGCGACGGCGCCGACCTCAAAGCCGTGCGAGGTGAGCGACTCGGCGTAGCTGCCGCCCATAAGGCCGAGGCCGAGTATAAGTATCTTCGTATTTTTGTCAAGCTTCATATTCTGCCTCCAAACCGAGGTTTTTCAGTGCGTCAAAGTAATTCGGGTAGCTCTTACGCACCGCCTCGGCGCCGTCTATAACGCCGCCTGTTATACTGCACAGTATCGTCAGCGCCATGACTATGCGGTGGTCGTTGTGCGACGAAAGCTCCCTGTCCGGCGCGCTTATCCTCCCCGGCTTTATCGTAACGCTGTTTTCGCAAAGCTCGGTTTCGATGCCGAAGGCTTCAAGCTCCTGCGCCATGACGGCGGCTCGGTCGCTCTCCTTTATCCGCAGCCTGCGCGTTCCGGTAAAGCGCGCTCCGTTTCCTGTCGCCGCTGCCAGAGCAAACAGCACCGGGCCGAGATCAGGGGCAATTTGAAATATCAAGCTCCGCGCCGGGCTTTGCAAGCTCCCGGAAATACTCAAGGCACACTCTGTCGCCCTGTATGCTGTTTTCGTTCAGACCGTTCACATTAACTTTGCCGCCGATGAGGTTAAACGCCTCGAGCGCCGCGGCATTCGACCAGTCGCCCTCAACGGTCTTATCCCCCGGCAGCATACCGCTGCCCTCCGGGAACGGCAAAGGTGTTTTTCTTATGCTCTGCGATTTTTATGCCGAACGAGCCGAGCGCCGCAATGGTAATATCTATATACGCTCTGCTCTCGACGGGCGGAAGGATCTTTATCACGCTGTCGCCGTCAAGCAGCGGAAGCGCAAACAAAAGCCCCGTTATGAACTGGCTGCTGACATCGCCGCGCAGAACATACTCACCTGCCGTGAGCGCGCCGGAAAATTCGATCCCACCGCTGTCTTTTTAATTTCGATGCCCTTGCCGCCGAGAAGCTGCTCGTATATTCCGACTCCTCTTTTTCAAGCAGCCGGGGTGTACCCTCGAACCGCACTCTGCCGCCGGTGAGCGCAGGCGGTATCATAAAGCGCAGCGTGCTTCCGCTTTCGCGGCAGCGCAGCACCGCGCCCTCGGGTGTTTTTCCCGTTTTGCCGCATATTTTAACCGTGTCACCGATCTTTTCGTATTTTGCGCCGAGCGCGGCGATGCAGTCGAGCGTTGCGAGCATATCCTCGCTTTCGGAAATGCCGCGTATCGTGCTCGCCCCTCGGCGAGGGCGGCGCTATCATCCAGGCGATGCGCGTAGCTTTTTCGACGGCGGCGCGCTTATCTCGCCGCGAAGGCGCGACGGACTTATTTTAACCTTCATTTTTTCTCTCCGATATAGTAGATGAGGAAGTCCACTGCCTCGTTATAGCCGTCAAGCCCGTGGCCGCAGATGGTTTTGACCGCAACATCGCGGATGTAGCTCACCTGGCGGAACGCCTCGCGCTCGGACACCTCGGAAATGTGCACCTCCACCGTCGGTATTCCGACGCCCTTCGCCGCGTCCGCTATCGCGACCGAGGTGTGCGTATATGCGGCCGGATTAAAAACGATGCCGTCAATGCCGTCAAAATACGCCTTCTGTATCGCGTCAACGAGGTCGCCCTCGTGGTTTGACTGATAAAACTCGACGGTGACGCCCTTTTCCTCGGCGTGCTCGCTTATCAGTTTCAGAAGATCCTTATAGCTTTGTCTGCCGTATATCTCCGGCTCTCTTATGCCGAGAATGTTTATATTCGGCCCGTTGAGTACGAGTATTTTCATTCTCCCAGCTCCTTTAATATTGCGTCGGCCTCCGCCTCGGGCGTGGTGTTCGCGTCGATGTGTACCTCTGCCGCCGCCGTGTAGATATCGTATCTCTCTGCATAGAGCTTCTCAAGCGCGCTGCGGCGCGAGGCAAGCGGTCTGTCGTCGGTCACAATGAGATTTTCCGGCGCGCGATCCAGGAACACGATCGTTCCGTTCTGCTTGGAGTGCTCTCACGTTTTCCGGATCGAGCACAGCGCCGCCGCCGGTCGCGATGACCTTGCCGCCGGTCTCGGCAAGCTCGGCGATCGTTTCCTTTTTCAATGCGTCTGAACTCCGGCTCGCCGAATTTGGCGAAAAATCGGAAATGGACATTCCGATCTTTTTGACGATGTATTCATCCGTGTCGGCAAGCTCCTTGCCGCATTTTTCGGCCAGTATCCTGCCCACGGTGGTCTTGCCGCTTGAGGGCATGCCGACGAGGACAATGTTCTGTTTTGCGCTTTTCACGCTGTCAAACGCGCGTTTTATAAGGCTCTCGTCAAGCTCGATGCTCCGGAACACAGCCGAGGCGTAAACCGCCTGAGCCGAGAGCATGTACAGTCCGCCCTCTGCCGGAATGCCCCGCTCCTGCGCATCGAGTATAAGATTTGTGCGCAGGGGATTGTATATCGCGTCGAGCACGCCCTCAAGCTTCGGGAACGATGAAATGTCCATCGGTCTGCCCTCGACCTTCGGGAACATGCCGGCAGGCGTTGCGTTTATGATGATCTGCGCATCATTGTGCTCCTGCACTGCCTGCTCATATGTTATGCTGCCGCCCTTTCCGCTGCGCGAAACGTAGTCAACGCTCTCTGCGCCCATGAACTCCGCCAGAGCGTGCGCCGTTTTCGATGCGCCGCCGGTGCCGAGGATGAGCACCTTTTGCCCTTCATGTCAACGCCTGCATGCTTTGCAAGCGCCAGCATGCCGGGAAAAATCGGTGTTGTCGCCGTAAAGCTTGCCGCTGCGGTTTACGACGGTGTTCACCGCGCCGATGCGCTTTGCCGTTTCGGATATCTCGTCAAGATACGGGATAACGTCCTGCTTGTAGGGTATCGTAACGTTTATCGCGTTAAACTCACGCTTTGTCATAAACTCGCCCAGCTCGTCCGGTCTAAGCTCATGCAGCTCGTATTCGTAGTCCGCTATCTGCGCGTGAATTTCGCACGAAGAGCTGTGCGTCAGATGCTCGCCGATAAGTCCGTATTTCACTTGTCATCTACTCCTTTCGTCAGCACATCCGTACCGTATCGCAGGCTGAGCATATCCGCAACGCACAGCGCCGCAACGCTGTCGAGCACCGGGCATATCCTGCGGATTATCGCCGGGTCATGCCGCCCGTGGATGCTCAGCTGAGTATTTTCTGCGTTTTTATAAAGTCAACCGTGTCCTGCTGCTGCGCAATGGACGGCGTCGGCTTAACGGCGCAGCGGAAAATGATCGGCATGCCGTTTGTTATGCCGCCGTTAATACCGCCGTTATTGTTCGTTGTCGTGACTATCCTGCCGCCGGATACTCTCAGTGGGTCGTTGCACTCGCTGCCCCTCATATCCGCAACGGCAAAGCCTGCGCCGAATTCTATTCCCTTGACGCCGCCGAGGCTGAACACCGCGTGGGAGATCACGCTCTCGACGCTGTCAAACCACGGCTCGCCGACTCCTGCCGGAACGCCGCATATGACGGTTTCCGTAACTCCGCCGACGCTGTCGGCTTCTTCGCCGCGCTTTCAAAATGCGCTGCGCCATTTCCTCGCCGCGCGCATCGTCGAGCACGGGAAGCTTTTTTGCGTTGAGCGATTTTATATCGCTTTCAATGTCGCCGAGCTTTCTGTCGAAACGCCGGCGCACTTTGCGATGTGCGTTGCAAGGCTTATGCCTATGCCCTCGAGCGCCGGGATGATAACGCCGCCTGCCGCAACGAGCGCCCGCGGTTATCCTGCCGGAAAAATGTCCGCCGCCGCGATGTCCTCAAAGCCGTGATATTTGCAGTAGGCCGAAAAAATCGGCATGCGCCGGACGCGCCGGGCCGTAGTTATAGTCGCGGCTTCTGGTGTTCTCGTTTGGGATGATCATGGTCAGCGGGTGCCGGTCGTTCTGCCGGAGAACACGCCGCTTATGATCTCAAACTCGTCCTTTTCCTGCCGGGGCGTATCCAGCGACGAGGACGGGCGGCGGCGCGTGAGCTGCTGCAATGAAGTCCTCATCGACCTTTATTCCCGGTGCGAGTCCGTCTATCACGCATCCGACCGCCGCACCGTGGCTTTCGCCGAATATCGTCAGGCAAACGCTCTGACCGAAGCTGTTTTTCATCTTTAGCCCTCAAACGCGAGAGTATCTCGTCGGCGCTCATGCGGCAAAGGCGGAACGATCCGATCTCGTCAACGATCACCGCCGCAGTGCCGTCGGAGGCCATTTTTTCTTATCGTGCTTCAAAACGGCATAAGCTCCTCGGCGCTCTGCCCGATCCTTGAAGGCAGGCCGTATTTTTTTCAAGCACCGACCTTATCCTCGCCGCTGCACTCTCACCGCTCATCGGGATCATGCCGAGCGCAACGCACTCGCCGTGCAGGAGCTTGCCTGCATTGAAGCTCTCGACCGCGTGGCCGATCGTGTGGCCGAAGTTGAGCACCTTTCGCAGTCCCGTCTCGCGCGGATCCTGCTCAACAACGTTCTTTTTATCATCAGCGCACGGTAAATGATCTGCGGAAGATCGGCCGTGAGGTCTGCGCTGTTTTCGATAAGCTCAAACAGCTCGGCGTCGTTCGTCGCCGCCATTTTATCGCCTCGGCAAGGCCGGCCATGAGCTGGCGGCGCGAAAGCGTTTCGAGTACCTCAGGGTCTATGATGACCTTTTGGGCTGGTAAAACGCGCCGACGATGTTTTTAACGCCCCCGAAATCTATCGCCGTCTTGCCGCCGACCGAGGAGTCGACCTGCGACAGAAGCGTTGTCGGAACATTGTAAAAATCCACGCCGCGCATGTAGCAGGATGCTGCAAAGCCGCTCAGGTCGCCGACGACGCCGCCGCCGACGGCAACAACGCAGTCGACTCTTGTAAACGACTTATCGAGCATCTCGGACAAAAGGTGCCGGAGTTCGTCAAAGCACTTGCTCTGCTCGCCCTGCGGTATGGTAACGATCGCCGCCTCGCTGCACTGCGCGGCAACGGTCTCGGCGTACTGCGCCGGAACTCCGCTGTCGGTAACGACGAGCACGCGGCGGTTCAGGTTCAAGAGCTCACCGGCCTTTTTAATTGCGCCCGGCTCGAGCACGATGTCATAATTCCATGTATCGGTCTTTACGGGGACGATCATATCTGTCACTCTCCGATTTTAAGATTTGAGTAGTAGGTTCCGACGAGCTTGAGCTTTGCGCAGATAGCCGACAGCTCGCGGAGCATATCCTGCCCGTTTTCGTTGTTTATGTTTCCCTCGGCCTCGATGTAGAAGAAGTAGTTCCACTGCAGGTCCTTCATCGGACGCGAGCGCAGGTTGCGCATATTAAAGCCGTGCGAGCCGATGATGTTGAGCATCTGCGCAAGCGAGCCGGCCTCGTTTTTGACGGTGAACACGAGGATGAAATTCTCCTCGGCGCGGCTCGACATTGAAGCCGGCCTGTTCTGTGCGCGCGAGAGCGCCGCAAAGCGCGTTGTGTTTATCTTGCTGTCGTTAATGACCTTATCAATAATATCGAGCTCGAAAATTTTGCTCGTCTCATCCGAGGCTATGGCTGCGACTGATGCGTCGTTTTCTCCTTGACGTACTGTGCGGCCAGCGCCGTGTTTGAAAACGTCTCGGTCTCAAAGCCGTGCGCGCGGATGTACTCGCCGCACTGCTCAAGCGCCTGCGGATGGCTGATAACAGTCTTTATTCCGTCGAGCGAAGCGCCTTCTACGCCGAGCAGATTATGCTCTATCGGAAGATCGACTACCTGATTTACGAACAGATCGCCCGAGAAGATAAGATCCATGACCGTTCCGACCTCGCCGGCTGCGCTGTTTTCAAGCGGCAGCACCACGCAGTCATACTCGCCGCGCTCGACCGCGCGGTATGCGTCGCCGAAAATCGGAATACGGGATAAGCTCTGCCTCCGGGAACATGCGCTTTGCCGCCATATATGCAAACGCGCCCTCAACGCCGCAATAGGTAACGCGCATGCCGTTTAAGAGCTTTGACTGATACTCGCAGGAGAGATCTATCGTCTTTCTGAGAAACTGCACATAATACGACTCGATATCCGCGTTCTCAATAAGCTTGCGGTCGCGGTCTATAAGCTCCTTTTTCGCGTACCTCGTCCTTAATGGACAGCCCGTGCCGCTTTTTATATTCGGCTATTACGGACGCTGCCTGCATGCGCTGCTCAAAAAAGCTTTTGCCATTTCGGCGTCTATGCGGCTTATCTCGTTTCTGGAAGTCTCAAGTTCGTTCATATCGCTACCTCTGTCTATTCAATAAAAATATGCGGCCCCTTTGCAAAGGAACCGCATTCAATGACAATTATTCGCCGCCGAAACGGCTTTTATGCGTGCATTGTTACGTCCTTTTGCCAGGCGGTGCTGCGCCAGCCATAATAAAAAACGCAGTACGAATAAAATCGTACTGCGTCAAAAGACATGGATGCACTGCGGACAGACTCAGACACGGAACAATTGCCGATCGTTGTGCAGCGTGCAGTCATTTCCGTATCCTCGCTTTCCTGATTTATTAACGAATAAATTATACTCACACCCGGCGGCCTTGTCAATTGCCGCTTTTGAACAAAAATTCTATGCGTCCCGGCAAAAGCTTTTAGGCAATATCGGGGCAGTTTCGGAAACCGCTCATCGTCATGGGCGCGTTTTTCCAAGCCCCTTTGGGCGGCATGGGCGCATTTTTGGCCGCTCAAATCGGCCAATGAAGGACGAACGCCTGTCGTCTGCTTCCGTCACTAAATGCTTTGACCGGTCACATTTGAGCGAGATAAAATGCGTCAGGCAATCAATGGGGCGCAGGTCATACTTTGTGTATTTCCAAGCCCCTTTGGGCAGCATGGGCGCATTTTGGACCGCTCAAATCGGTTTAACCCCACAGGGCGGTGAGCATAGGTATTATCTGCTTCTTGCGGCTCATTACGCCGGGCAGGAAGATCATGTTATCCTTGGGTTCGGCGGAGAAGGCGCGGCGGATGGTATCGTCGCTGCCGATGTAGAGAAGCCGGGTGCCCTCGAGAAGGGACGTCGGTGAGCATGAGGATGACGATGTCGTAGCCGTGATCGTCCTTCATGCGGCGCATCTCACTGAGGAATTCCTCGCGGCGCTCGAGCATTTTCGCCGAGTCAAGAGTCGTGATCTGACCGACGCCGAGTATCTGTCCGGAGAGGTGGAACTCCTTGAAGTCGGAGCGGATAAGCTCGGATACGGCTTTGTGTCGGACGAGCCGGAAAACAGCTCCTTTCCCAGGGTCTCAAGTGAAACGTTTGCAATGCGCGCCATGCGCTCGGCAAGCGCGTATCACGCTTCGTGCAGGTCGGGGATTTGAACATGACCGTGTCCGGACAGTATGGCCGCCGCCATAAGCCCGGCCATTGCCGGCGAAGGCATTACGCCGTGCTCTGATACATGCCGCATATTATGGTCGTCGTGCTGCCGACAGGCTCGTTGCGCATGCCGGATAGGCTGTGCCGTCTGGATGTCGGCAAGGCGGTGGTGATCTATTATCTCCAGTATCTCGGCCTGCTCAAGACCGGCTACCGCCTGCGATTTTTCGTTGTGGTCAACGAGCACAACGCGCTTTCTGCGCGGACGCAGCAGGTGATATCTTGACAATGTGCCGACGACCTTTTCGTTTTCGTCGAGCACGGGGTAGCAGCGATAGCGGCTTTTGAGAACTTCCTCGCGGACATCGTCGATGTAGTCGCTAAGATGGAAGCATATCGTATCTTCGGTGTGGCACGGGCGAGAGATGGGTATCGCCTGATAGATGAGCTTTGCAACGCGCGCCGCGTCAAAGGGCGTGGACACGATGCAGGTTTTGCCCGCGTTTTCAAGCCACTGCTTTTTGCCTCTGTCTGGCACAGCACAAGGCAGTTCACGCCGAGCTTGAGCGCACGCTCGACCATGTCGGGCTGATCGCCGCACAGCACGATGCTGTCGGGGTCGTTGAACAGAAGCGTATCGCAGCTCTGCGGCAGCGCAATAACTACGTTGCCGGCGATGCAGTCGAAAAGCTCTGCGTCCTCATTGAGTATCTTGCCCTCGAGCACGCTCAGCACATTGTAAAGCGGAACATCGTCTATATGCGGATCTATTATGGTCAGCAGGCTGTACGACGCGATATCTCCGGCCGAGAGTGCCGTGCAGGGTGCCGTCCTCGTTTATGACGGGAATGACGGACACCTTCTGCTCGCGCATCATGCGCCACGCTCGGTGCATCGTGACCGAGGAGTTCAGCGCAGGGGCGTATCGAAATCAAGGTCGCGCACCTGCGTGCGCACGTCGTTTATCTGGCGCGGCGGCTCAAAGCCGAATTTATCGAGCATGCGCTGGGTCTCGTCGCTTATATGTCCAAGGCAGGCTGCGGTGTATTCCCTGTCGCCGAGGGCGTTGCGAAGCGCCGCATAGCTCATCGCCGCAACGATCGAATCGGTATCCGGATTACGGTGGCCTACCACAAAAATTCGTTCATTATTCTTTCCTCCAATTTTGGATGCTTCACAATTATAGTATGTGATTTTTAAATGTCAACAGGAAAAGCTGCATCTTAACAGATGCAGCTATGCGTTTTATATCACTTTTTTATTCCCCTGCGCATGCATCGAGCAGATCGCATATCTCCTGCGCCAAACCTGCGGCGGCAAAGCTCCGTTTCCGTAATCGGCATAGGCGCGGCCGTCATCAATATAAATGAGCACAAAATCAGGCTCGACACCGTCATCAAAGCTGACCGCGTAATCGGCCTCGCCCGACACGACATATTCGCTGTGCGCATCTTCTGCCGGCGCAAGCAGTGTGCGGAGCTTTTCAGCTGTCTCCCGCCGAGACAGCAGCTCTTGTTTTCGAATTCTGAGCCAGAGTATATGTTGTTTTTGTCACCATTGCCGGTTTGTCCGGTGAATCTCCCGTCCAGAACAGGCAGCGTCTCTTCAACATACAATTTGATTGAATCGACTTTGTTTTCCGCCGGTCTAACATACCGCTTTTGGCTCCTGCGAATATGACAAGGGCAAGGCATGCCGCTACGGACAGATATTTTATCCACACTATACCGGTTTTCTTCTTCGGCTTTGCCTTTATGCCGGACATAATCTTTTTCATGCAGTTCTTCGGGCAGCGGCTCTTCCTCATGCATCTGCTCCGACACTGCCGAAAAATGCATCATAAACGCTTCTGCATTCGGGACAGGAGGCAATATGCTCGCGCACGAGGCTCTGTTTGCTTGGCTAAGCTCGCCGTCAAGAAGGCAGCTTATCATTTCTCTGCATTTTTCACAGTCTATCATTTTTTGCCGCCTCCTTTCATTCCTTTTTTGACGCTATAGACTCCGGAATGTTCCCGCTGTCGAGCAAAAATGTGCACAATCTCTTACGCGCGCGGAAAATACGCGACTTGACCGTGCCCTCCTCAAGCGAAAGCGCCTTACCTATCTCGGCATAGCTCATGCCGCAAAGCTCTCGCATGACAAGTATCTGCCGCTGCTTATCCGGCAGAGTCTTCAAATCCCTCCTCCACCGACTGCATGCTTATCTTTTTTATAAGCTGCTGCTCGGGTCGGCTTTCGGGTCGGGGATGTCAAGCTGAGCATCCTCGTCATCGTCGCTCACGGTAAGAGATACCTGCTGCTTTCGGCTTTTCGAGCGCAGAAAATCAAGGCAGACGTTCGTCGTTATCCTGTATATCCACACGGAAAACTTACTGTCGCCCCTGAACGAGGAAAGGCTGCCGTAGGCCTTGATAAACGCCTCCTGCGTCATATCGAAGGCATCGTCGCGGTCCCCCACCATGCGCAGCGCAAGGTTATAAACCGTTTTTTCGTACCTCAGCACAAGCTCTTCAAAGGCGTTTGCGTCGCCGCCGAGAACTTTTCGATTATTTTCTTTTCAGAAACTTCAGTCATACAAGCTCTCTTTTATACCTTTTATTATGCCCTCAAGCTCATCGAGCGTTTCGACCTTCACAAGGCGCTGCTTATAGTACCCGGCGTACGCCACGCCCTTGAGGTACCACGGTATCTGGTGCCGCGCCTCAAGACATGCAAGGCGCTCGCCGAATTTTTTCCGCATACATTTTTTTGTATGCCTTAAAAGCGAGATCCATGCACTCGGCAAGCGGCGGCTTTTCCGGTATCTCTTTGCCGGAGAGCAGTGCGTTTGCCTCGGCAAAAAGCCACGGATCTCCGAACACTCCGCGACCTGCCATAGCAAGATCGCAGCCGGTGTAGCGCAGGATATGCGCCGCATCCTCGGCGGAAAATATATCGCCGTTTGCGATGACCGGAATGTCGACGGATTTTTTCACCTCGCGGATGATATCCCAGTCCGCACGGCCGGAGTACATCTGCGCTCTCGTTCTGCCGTGCACGGCTATCGCGGAAGCCCCCGCCTGCTGCATTATCTTTGCAAACTCCACGGCATTGACACTTCCGCCGTCAAATCCCTTTCGGAACTTGACCGTAACGGGGACATCGACGCTCGACACCACCGCCTGTACTATTTTCCCGGCAAGCTCCGGATCGCGCATGAGCGCCGAGCCGTCGCCGCTTTTGACGATCTTACCCACCGGGCAGCCCATGTTTATATCCAGCATATCCGCGCCGGAATATTCGATCGCCATAGGCGCCGCCTGTGCCATAATCTCCGGCTCGTGGCCGAATATCTGCGCGGCGAAGGGTCGGCAGCCGGGCAGATTATAAAGCAGGCTTTTTGTCTTATTATCGCCGTAGCACAGCGCCTTCGCACTGACCATCTCGGTCGTCGTGAGTGCAGCGCCAAGCTCGGTGCATATCGCACGGAACGCAAAATCCGTGACCCCTGCCATTGGCGCAAGCGTCAGCAAGCCGTTAATCTCAACATTGCCTATCTTCACCATAATATATCCAGTCCCACCGGGCAGTGATCCGAGCCCATGATTTCGGGCAGTATGTAAGCATCCTTTATGTTATCACGCAGCCTGTCGGATACGACAAAAGTAGTCGATACGCCAGCCGACGTTGCGCTCACGCGCAGCCGCACGGTAGCTCCACCACGAATACGCATCGCGCTTATCGGGGTAAAGCGTGCGGAAGCTGTCGATAAATCCGGCATCGAGAAGCTCGGTGAACTTGCCGCGCTCTTCGTCGGAAAAAGCCGGGGTTAAAAGTGGTTCGTGTCGGGATTTTTAAGGTCTATCTCGCAGTGGGCAACATTCATATCGCCGCAGACTATGACGGGCTTAAGCTTATCCAGCCCCATAAGATACCCTCGGAAATCATCCTCCCAGCTCATGCGATAGTCCAGGCGCTTGAGCTCGTTCTGCGAATTCGGAGTGTAGACACATACAAGGAAAAAATTCATCGTATTCGAGCGTTATTGATCTGCCCTCCGTTTCGTGTCCGGGGATGTTTTGTCTCACGCTTATTGGCGTGTGCTTTGTAAATATTGCCGTACCGGAATAGCCTTTCTTTTTCGGCATAGCTCCAGTAGCTTTCGTATCCGGGCAGATCAAGCTCTATCTGACCTTCCTGTAATTTTGTCTCCTGAACACAGAAAAAATCCGCGTCAAGCGACCAGAATATATCCTCAAAGCCCTTTTTTTACGACGGCGCGCAGGCCGTTTACATTCCAGCTTATAAATCTCATTCGTTCAGCCCCTCGCGTCGGAAAGCGCGGCATTGCGCAGCCTCGGTGCCTCACCGGACGCGCCGTTTTTGTGTTCTCGGTTTTTACTGCAACAAGGCGGTTTATCTTAACGCCCATTTCACGGAACTTGCACTCGTAGTCGGTCATGACTCCTCCCTCGCCGCCGGCATGCAGGTCATTGGTCACGCTGTGGACCTCCCAGCCCTCGGCCTTTATCTGCTCAAGCGACCAGGTAAACAGCGGCAGATTATCCGTCTTGAAGCATACCTCCCCGCCCATTGGCAGGATATCGGCATATATCCGCAAAAAATTCGGAGATGTGAGCCGGTGCTTTGCATCGCGGCTTTTCGGCCACGGGTCGCAGAAGTTGACGAAAATGCGCTCGACCTCGCCGGGAGCAAACACCTCGCGCAGTTTCAGTGCATCCATAGATATAAACCGCACATTGCCTATCTCTTCGGCGCAGGCGCGCTCCATGGCGATGACCATGGCATCCTCGACCTTTTCAAGCGCTATAAGCTCCGCGCCGGGATTTTCCTTTGCCGTGCCGACCGTGAAGCGGCCCTTGCCGCAGCCTATCTCGAGCCACAGGCTTTTTCCGGGAAAGCTCACGCCATTTCCGCGCAGGGCGGCAGGCTCGGCTATCTGCACCGCGGCGCACTTTTCCATGCGCGGCTGCAAATTCGGTTTTTTTCTCATTCGCATTTATCGATCACTCTCCGAAGCTTTATCCATAGTAAAATACCATACATTCGACAAAACATCAATCCGAAAATCATTCAATATCAACACATTTTCGGCAAAAAACCGGACATTTTCTGACATATAACTACTTGAAAACTTAAAAATCTTATGATATAATGCAATAATCAAATAATTAACACCCCTTTGTTGCGTTTTTAAGGAGAATAAATATATGAAGCGTGTAAAAGTATCTAATAACGTAATCCGCCGCCTTCCCAGATATCTTAGAAAGCTCGACGAGCTTACCGATGCAGGCGTGAGCCGTATATCATCCGGCGAGCTGGGCCGCCAGCTCGGTCTCACCCCTCGCAGATCCGTCAGGACTTCAGCTGCTTCGGCGAGTTCGGCCAGCAGGGCTACGGTTATAAAGTCACCGCACTTCGCGCTGAGATCGCATCCATCCTCGGCATGGACAGGGGCTACAGCGCCATCCTCATCGGCGTCGGTAACCTCGGTCAGGCACTTCTGTGCAACTTCTCATTCAAGACCTGGGGCTTTGACCTCAAGGCCGCGTTCGACGTTAAACCGCAGCTTATCGGAACCGATTACGAGGGCGTAAAAATCCACGACATGGCCACCCTGCCGCAGTTCCTTTCCGAAAACAAGGTCGATGCAGCCGTTCTGTGTGTTCCCCAAGGCTCACGCGGTTCAGACCACCGAGGCTTCTCACCTCGCACGGCGTGAACGCGATCTGGAACTTCACCAACGTCGAGCTGACCGCTCCCGAGAGCAGCACCATCGTTGAGAACATCCATTTCTCCGACTCTCTGCTGTCGCTGAGCTACTACATCTCCGAGGATAACGACGAGAAGGCCGCAAGAGCTGCAAGAATGAACAAATAAGCTTACCATTTCAAAAGCCGGCTTTTGGCCGGCTTTTTTCTTTGAGGGACAACACATGTCAGACACGATAGCCGCCGTTTCCACCGGCACTCAGGTCTGCGCGATAGGCATCGTCCGTATGTCCGGAGGCAAGGCGATCGAAATCGCAGACAGGCTCTTTTCGCCCGTTTCGGGGCGCAAAATGGCCGACTGTGAGGACAGAAAGCTCATCTACGGCAAGCTCTGCGACGAGCAGGGTCGGCTTCTGGATATCTGCCTTTGCACGATAAGCCGCGCTCCTAACAGCTACACCGGCGAGGACACCGCCGAATTTCAGTGCCACGGCTCGCCCGTCGTTCTGCGCGCGGTGCTCGAGGCGGCGTTCAGCCTCGGCGCGAGGCAGGCTCTGCCCGGCGAGTTCACAAAGCGCGCATTTCTTAACGGCCGCATGGATCTTTCCGGCGCGGAGGCAGTCGCGGATATCATCGATGCCGAAACCGCCGAAGCCGCGCGCAACGCAGCCGGTCAGCTCGGCGGAGCGATATCGCGCCGCATCGATGAAATATACGGTACGCTCACCGACATAAGCTCGCACTATCACGCGGTGCTCGACTATCCCGACGAGGATATCGAGGACTTCACCCTTGCGCGATACGAATCGGATATAGAGCGCTGCACGGCAGTGCTTGAAAGCCTTCGCGCAAGCTATGACAGCGGAAAGCTTCTGCACTCGGGCGTTCCGGCCGCGATAGTCGGGCGGCCCAACGCCGGAAAAAGCTCGCTTTTGAACGCCGTTCTGGGCTATGACCGCGCCATAGTCACCGATATCCCCGGCACGACGCGCGACACGATCGAGGAAAAGCTGCGTCTCGGCGGCGTACTGCTTCGTTTGACCGACACAGCCGGCATACGTGAGACCGACGATGAGATAGAGCGCATGGGCGTAACGCGCTCGCGCCGCGCAATGGAGCAGGCAGAGCTTGTTCTCGCCGTCATCGACGGACACCGCGAGATAACGTGTGAAGATCTTGAGCTTATAAAATGCGCCGAGCGCGCGCCGCACGGCATCGTCATTTTATCCAAACATGACCTTGGCAGTTTGAGCAAAATGCCCGAAACGACACTGCCGGTCATTGAGATAAGCTCCGTCACCGGCGAGGGGCTTGATAAGCTCGAGGACACGGTGCGCGCGCTGTTTCCCATGCCGGTCGCGCCTGCCGGCGAGATACTGACGAATGCCCGGCAGTTTGACGCCGTTTCGCGCGCGCTTGAATCCATGAAAGCAGCCGGCGGCGCGATGCGCCCGGGCCGCACGCCCGACATAGGCCTCACCGAGACCGAGACCGCCATGGCCGCCCTCGGCGAGCTTACAGGGCGCACCGTGCGCGAGGAGGTCACGAACCGAATATTCGAGCGCTTCTGCGTGGGGAAATAGAAAAGACAAGAAGCAAAAAACAGACGGCTGAGCCGTCTGTTTTTATTTTATATAAGGAAAGTCCCGTCTGGGGGCGCGGATAGAACAGCACCTTCGGGCAGGCCTTGCCCGTCAGAGCCATTGCATGCTCCAGCGCCTTCTGCGCATCGCGGACAGGCTCCATTAGCATCGTGCGCGCCCTCGTCGTCGCTCACGTTCGGGCAGCTGAGTATTACCCTTTGCGCCCTTGCGGTATATCTTCGCAAGCAGCAGGACATGATCCATCTGGATCTCGTAATGCTCGGTCGTCCACTTTTCTATCTCCGGCAGCGTTTTTCCAGAGCCGAACGCGCGCAGCATATCCGGGGAATTCACGCCCTCGGCGCAGCCGCAGGTGAGCAGCGTCACGATATCGCCGTCGAGTATCTCCGTAAGGCCTATAAGCGCCTTTGCCGACTGATAAAAGTCGATATCCAGCGGCTGACCGGGGCAGGTCACGATAACGTCGGGCTTTTCGATACCGACGCCGAGATAATCGCGCACATATTTGACCGCCGCGCTGTGGCACTCGACAAGACTGCCGGTGAAAAACGGCGGCTATTTTCATCTCGTTATTGAGAATGCAGTTTACGCCGAAGTCAATGCCGAACAGCTCGGCGGCTTCGATCATATCGTCGCTCACGGGTTTCCGTCGATCTTGCCAATGGCCGCGTTGGGGTCAAGTATCCGCTCGGGGCGGTGGTTTATGCGGATCGTCTCCTCGCTTGATATGCCGGGCAGCACGGACTTTCGTCCGCCGGAGAAGCCTGCGAACTCATGCGGGGCCTCGACCTTGCCGATCTGAACATGCACTATCGCACTCATATGCCCTGCGGTTTACCGTTACGGGCGTTCCGTTCGAGCTGTCGCCGAGATATATAAGATTATCCTTATCAAACGGCGTGTGGTTTACGCACGTTACCTTGCCGTAAAGCTCGCCGAGAGCGCACCTCATCTCGTCCTCGGTTGCCGGGCGGTGAACGCCGATAGCAACAAAAAACGTGATATTCTCAAAGTTCGATGCCGCCCTTGACAAGTTCATCGACCGCGACCTTCGCCATTGGCGCCGTGGGAATGCCGCGCGTTGCGTCCGATATCAGGACGCAGGCGGTTTTCGCGCCCTTGTCGCGCACAATCTCATGCGGGCAGAGTTTTGCCGGAAACAGGCTCGGCAAACGCCTTTTCGATCGCCGTGCGCTCGTCAATTGCCGCAAGCTGCCTTGTCTGCACCATTCCGGCGCAGTTGGCTTCCGGCAGGCGCAGCTCGATGCCCAGCATCGTGTCTTTATATATGCACACGCCGTCTTTATTTTCTAATGTATACATTATTGCGCTGTCCTCCAGGATAAAGAAAATCGGAGGGCAGAGCCCCTCCCGACTGTAATTATTTTGCCATCAAAGCTCGACGTCCTTGCCGCCGGTGAGATCCTCTTCCGGGCTTCTCTGATGCAGGCATAGTTGCCGGTGAAATCGCAGATGAAGTTGCGCGCTCAAAGAGCGTTACCGGTACGAATGCAACGGGTATTGCCGCGTAAGCCCATGCATAGGGGATCCTGAGTGCGGGCGTCAGACGGAATCCGGCCTTCATGTGCAGTACTGAATGCCGATGACGACCATAAGAATGCAGATGCAGACTATGATAAACTGCGTCAGCTTGGTCAGGAAGTTCTGAACCTTCTTCGGCATGTGCTCTTTGAAGACAACGATCGCGACATGCTCACGGCGCGCTGCAAGCACCGCAACGCTCATCATGCCGAACCAGACGAGCATTATCTTCAGCAGCTCTTCCGACCATGTCAGCGAGCGAGTTGTTCAGAACATAGCGGAATACGATGTGAGCCATGAGGATAACTACCATCGATACCAGCACAGTATGAGCAGCACCTTCATTATCTTGAATACTACTTCGAGGGCTTTGTCTATTTTTCAACCATTTGTCTTCTCCTTCCGGATGTGTCTTTCGCCGCCTTAGCGGTCAGACGTTAAGAAAATCAGAACTTGAAATCTGTGCGAGAACGTCCTTAACGTCGTTCATGTACTGGTCAACGGCATCTGGCCGATGTCCTTAGCAACGAGCTTGATAACGGCAGGCTGTGCAACCTTTGCCATCTCGGCTCTTGCGTCTGCGGATACTTCATTTATCTGCATGCCGTACTTGTCGGCGAGGTCGGCGAGGATGAGATCCTCACGCTCGAGGTTGCAGAAGCGGCTGAATTCCTGTGCGTAGATAGCGCCGGGCCTGAACGACCTTCTGGTATGCCTGGGGCAGGCTGTTGAAGAACTCGAGGTTGCAGACCAGAGGCATTGCGTCATAGATGTGGTTGGTCAGCGACAGGTACTTCTGGACCTCATAGAGCTTCTTATCGGTGACGTTTGCGATGGGGTTCTCCTGTGCGGCAACGACCTTCTGAGAAAGGAGATGTACAGCTCGGAGAATGCTACGGGAGTGGATTGGCGCCGAGTGCGGAGAAGGACTCCATGTGGTTGTTATTCTGCATGGTGCGCAGCTTAACGCCCTTGAAGTCGGCGATGCTGTTGATAGCGGAAACGTTGCTGGTGACCTGGCGCATGCCGTTTTCCATGTGCCATGCCCTTGAGGCCCTGAGCTTCCATCTTATCGAGGAGGTTGGTGCCGACATAGCTGTCAAGAACCATCCATGCCTCGGTGTAGGAATTGTAAACGAAGGGATGTCCATTACTTCGAACTCGGGAACGTAGGATACGACCGGTGCGAAGGATGCAACTGCCATCTCGAGGTTGCCCTGAGCGACCTGCTCAAGAGTCTCTTCCTCGCCGCCGAGCTGGCCGGAAGCGCAGACCTCTACCTGACCTTGCCGTTGGTGTGGGACTCAACGTACTTCTCCATCTGATACAGACCGAGAGTTGCGGGGTAAGAGTCGGAGTTTTCGCGAAGCGATACGGATGGTGTAGGTCTCGTCGCCTACATCCTCGCCGCCGGGCGCTGTTACCGCCGTTGCCGCCGTTGCCGCAGGCGCACAGTGCAAACACCATGACCAAGGCAAGAAGCAGTGCAATGATTCTTTTTTGACATTTTCATTTCTCCTTTTTAATTTTTTCGTTATTTTCAGTTAACTAACGACTATGAGAGGTAGCCCATCGATTCCGGCAGCCACAGAGCGATATCGGGAACAAAGGTCACGAGCAGCAGTATGGCTATCGTCGTCAAAAAAAGGAATGGCAGGGCTTCTTTTGCCGTTTCCTCTATGCGGACGCCCTGCAATGGGGCTGGTGACGAACAGCGTGACGCCGAAGGGCGGAGTTGCAAGACCTACGACGAGGTTTATGCAGAACACGAGGCCGATGTGCAGAGGATTGATGCCGATCGACCATGCGATGGGAGCGATGATCGGAGCGAGGATAACGGTGGATGCGTAGTCATCCATGAACATGCCGCAGACTATAAGCAGCACGTTAACAAGCAGCAGGAATGCCCACTGCGGCATCTGGCTCAGAGGCTCGATGAGCAGGCTCATGACGCGCTCGTTTGCGATGCCCCATGCCATTGCAGTGCCGGCGCCAGCGAGGATGAGAACAAGGCCGGAGGTGGAGGCAGCTTCAATGATCATATCGGGGATATCCTTGAGCTTGACCGAGCGATTTACAAAGAAAGCGATGATCGCACTGTAAACGACTGCAACGCCGGATGCTTCGGTGATCGAGAATATACCGCTGAATATACCGCCGAGGATGATGACCGGCAGGAAGAGGGCCGGCAGAGCCTTAATGGTAGCCTGTCCTTTTTCCTTCCAGGTGGACTTGCCGTAGGACGGATATCCGCGCTTTTTCGCGGTGCGGTGTGCGATGACGCACTGCATGAGAGCTATAAGTATAGCAGGGGTAACGGCCGCCATAAACAGGCCGGCTATCGAGGTGTTGCCGACTGCCGTGCAGTAAAGGATCATCAGCACGCTCGGCAGCATGATCGGGCCGAGCAGCGAAGCCGAGGACATGACCGCAGCCGAGTACGCCGGCGAATAGCCTTCCTTCTTCATCATGGGGATGAGGAAAACGCCGAGGGACGCAGCCGATGCGACCGCCAGACCGACGATCGAGCCCATCAGCAGCGATGCACCGATGGTGACGATAGCGATGGCGCCCTTGAAGTTGCCGAACCACACGTTAACGAATTTGACGAGCGATTCAAGCAGGCCGCCGCGCAGCATAAGCTGGCCGGTAAGTACGAAAACGGTACTGCGAGGAATGAGAAGCTGTTCATGCCTCCGTACATTTTTATCGCAAGCTGGACAATGTTGAGGTCTGCCGAAAGCAGGTAGACCACAGTGGTGATAAGAAGGTTGTATGCGATTGGCAGGCCGATTATCATCAGTGCCAGGAAGCATACGATCATCAGTATCAATGACGTTGACATAGCTTCTCTCCTTATAGGCTCTCTGGATTTGTAGGTTCGCGGTACTGCGCATTTTTTGTGTATTTTGTGGGATGCACAGTTTTATACCGCGTTGTTATCATTATAACTGTTTTTGTGAAAAAATATATAACTATATTAACTTGAATTATTAAAAAATAATTTTAGTATTTTCTGCACAAAATAATACTGCACTTTTGTGCACAAATTTCTGTTGACAAGCTTAAATTTATAGCTTTTTTAACAATCATTTTAAATTGCATGTTAAAGGGCTTTAAAAATATAACTCCGTTAACGAGAAACGAAATTATCCGCCGCTTTGTTTGACTTTGTATTCGTTTGTCATTATATTTATTATATCGCTGCGATATATCGCAGAGCGTAACCGTTCATAATACCTGTTGGAGGAATGACATATGCAGAAAAAGATCAAGAACCGTGAGGCGTTACTGTCGCACGGCGACATCAACGGAAGAAAGATCGTTCTGGACATCACCGAGAAAACGCTTCAGCATCTCGATGCTTACGAGCGCATCAAGAGCATCGCACATATGGAAGGCGATACACTTTTGCATCGGCTCGCGCCGCTGGGATCTGAGCAAGAAGCGCAACGTCTATCTGCTCGGCGCAGGCAAGGCCTGCAATCATATGGCCATGGCTGTTGACGAGATCCTCGGCGACCATCTTACGCGCGGCATTGCCATAGTTAAAATAAAGGAAGACACAGATGTTTTCCCGCAAGACCGACGTCTATGTCGGCGGTCACCCCCTGCCCAACGAAGAGGGTCTGCGCGCATGCAAGGAGATCATAAAGCTCGTTGACAGTGCAAACGAGGATGATCTTTTTATAGTAGTAATAAGCGGCGGCTCGTCCGCTCTCATGAGCTGCCCCATCGAGGGAATAACTCTTCAGGACGAGATCGACACCACCGACGTCATGCTCAAGTCCGGCGCAGGCATTTATGAGATAAACGCCATCCGCCGCCACATTTCGGCCATGAACGGCGGCATGCTCGCAAAGCGCATCCGTGAGCGCGGCGCCGAGCTTATCGGCTTCGGCATCTCCGATGCGGTCGGCACTCCGGCGACCGGCGATATCGGCGAGCCGTACAAAAACTACAAGGGCACTCCCATGGGTCCGGATCAGACCACGCTTGAGGAGGCACGTCAGGTCATCCCCGCGATTACGACGTTGCAGACCGTCTGCCCAAGAGCGTTGTTGATTACCTGATGAACGTAGGTCCCGAGGGTGAAACTCCCAAAGCTTTCCCCGAGAACACCTATTTCCTTATAAACAGCCTGCCCGACTCCTGCCTGACGGCAAAGCGCATATCCGAGGAGATGGGCATTCCGGCAATAATCCTCACCTCTTATCTCGAGGGCGAGGCCAAGGACGTCGGAACGGTGTTCGCCTCCCTCGCGCGCGAGATACAGAACTACGGCAACCCCATAAAGCCGCCCTGTGTCCTGCTTTGCTCCGGCGAAGCCACCACCAAGATCCTCGATAACTCCACCATCACCGTGCCACGGCGGCCCCGGCCAGGAGCTTACGCTTTCCTACTCCATCTCCGGCAAAAAAGGCCCCCGGCTGCGTGTGCCTGTCCATCGACTCCGGGGCACCGACGGAACCACCGTCGTTGCAGGCGGCATGACCGACTCCACCAGCTACGACGCCGCATGTGAAAAAGGAATCGACATTTTTTGAAAACCTGCGCGGCCACGCCTGCTTTGAAAGCGCTCGACGCGATCGGCGACGCAGTGTTCACCGGCAACACCGGCACAAATCTGTGCGATTTTAATATAATGTATGTTCCTGAGCTGCCTGCCAAAAAGCTCAAGGGCAGCCGCATCAAAAAAAGGTTCACGCACGCCAGATCATCGACTGCAAGTGCCGCCCGATGGTCGAGGTCGACGTTATAAACGAGGACGGTTCGATCGGCACCGCCGCAGCTCCCACCGGCTCCTCCGTCGGCATGCACGAGTCCTTCGTTCTTCGTGATAGCGACCCTGCCGAGTACGACGGTATGTCCGTACACAAGGCCGTTGCAAACGTAAACGACATAATCGGCCCCTGCACTCATCGGCATGGACACCCTCGACCTCGACGCCATCGACAGAAAGATGATCGAGCTTGACGGCACGGACAACAAGTCCAAGCTCGGCGGCAACGCGATCTACTCTGTCTCCGTAGCTGCCTACCGCGCAGCAGCGGCGAAGCCTCAAGCGTCCGCTTTACGACTATATCGCAGGCGGCGATATCAAGACCGTTCCCATCCCTCCTTCAATGTTCTCAACGGCGGCAATAACGCCGGCATAAAGCAGGCGTTCAACGAGTTCATCGTCATGCCCTACCGTGCATCGGATATCGAGCAGGCAGTCGAGATAGCCGTCAAGGTCTTTAACCGCCTCGGCAAGGTCATCCGCAGTACACCGGCTCCGAGCCCCGCGTCGGCGGTTCGTTCGGCTGGTGCGCTCCGTCGGAGGATCCTGAGGTCTGCCTGAACCTCATCCAGAAGGCGATCGACGACTGCGGCTACACCGAGCAGTGCGCCTTCGCGCTCGACTGCGCCATGAGCGAAATGTACGACCGCGAGAGCAAAACCTATTACCTCAACAGCAAGCAGGTCACGACCGACGAGGTCATCGCCTATGTCAAGGCCCTGACCGAAAAGTACAACTTCGTGTTCATCGAGGATATGCTCGACGAGGGACGACTGGGACGGCTTTGAGAAGGCACACAAGGAGATCACCCGTACCTTCATCATCGCCGACGACTTCACAGTTTCCAACCCCGAGCGCATCCGCAAGGCATATGCGCGCAACAGCATCGACGGCTTCATCCTCAAGCCAAACCAGGTCGGCACAATCTCCGAGGCGCTCGAGTCCCACCGCTTTGCCAACGAGCACGGCCTGTTCTCGATAACCTCCGGCCGCAGCGGCGGCGTTGTCGGCGACGTGGTAATGGATCTCGCAGTCGGACTTCAGATACCGTTTATCAAAAACGGCTGCCCGCGCTCCGGCGAGAGGATCGACAAGCTCAACTTCCTCATGCGCGTCAAGGATAATTACCCCGGCTGCCACATGGCAAAGATCGACGACATAGTTAAGTTCTAAAAACGCAAACAGCCGCCGCAGTCAATTGACTGCGGCGGCATTTTTCATTATTCGGTTTATGCGATGCTGCCCTTATCGTTGACGGCCTTTACGGCCAGCATCGAATAGTTCCAGTTATTTTTTCATCGCAAGCTCCGCGCCGAAGGGATCCTTCATGCGGAAGCTTTCTATCATAAGCTTGTGGTCATTATATGACGTGCCCATCGTGTTATTGCGGAAAACAGATAGTCCAGCCGCGCAATGTGCACCCACAGCGCCGAGCAGAATTCTTCGATATATTCGTTTCCGGCGATCTCGAGTATCTTTTCGTGAAAGCTCTTGTCGGCCATAAGAATGCTCTCGGCGTCATTTGCGTTCTCCATGACCTCGCCGAACTCGGCATTGAGCCTTCAAGCTCCTCAACATCGGCAGCGTCGGCCTTTTCCACCGCAAGGCGAACGGCAAGGCATTGCAGGGTCTGCATCGGCAGATAGTAGCTCTCGATATCGTCCAGCGCAAGGTCTGCGACTATCGTCGCCCTGCCGGGATAGGTGAAGATGAGCTTCTGCTGCTCGAGCATTTTCAGCACCTCACGCACCGGCGTGCGGCTCACATTAAAATACTCGGCGATCTCCGTATCGGATATCTTTTCGCCGGGCTTGAGCTGGCTAACGGTTATCCAGTGCTGCAAAGTTTCGAGTATATCGTTTTTCGTAAGAGTATCTTTTCCTGCATACGGATAGTTTGGAAGCGGCATATTTTCGCCCTCCATTATAGCTTTAATGATGCAATTATAGCATCGCAAAAAGCACGCCGTCAAATCATTCCTTGCAATATCAGCCTGCATATTGTACAATAAGTATCGGAAAGTATTATTTAGAACATATGGAAGGACGGGTGAATATGCTCTTCACCTCAAAAGTAAGTGCCGCATACGGCAAACTGACGCATTCACAGAAGGTAGTCGCAAATTACGTTGACGAAAATTATGAGGGATATTGCCTTTTCCACGCTTGAGGAGCTGGCGGAAAAGATAGGAGTGAGCACGACAACGGTCATTCGCTTTGCCCGTGCGCTTGACTATTCCGGCTTTTCCCGAGATGCAGGACAGCATAAAAAAAGAGCTACAGACCAAAAGGCTCGCTGCCGGACAGGCTCGAGCGCGCGGCCGCTTCATCCGGAAATGACCTGCTCGAGGAGGCTTTCTCGACCGATATAAAGAACATTCAGCTCACGCTCGCAGGGGCTGCATGCAGACGATCTCGAAAAGGCAATCGAAATGATAAGCGGAGCAAACAACATATATGTTCTGGGCATGCGCAGCAGCTTTTCGCTGGCTCACTACATGGTATCGCGCCTGGGCGAGATCAAGCGCAACGTGCATTTTATTCCAGACCACAGGCCTCATCTACCCCGAAGAGATAGTCAACGCAGAGGCCGGCGACGTGCATTGCCTTACATTTTTCCGCGTTATTCGCGCATCGGCATCAACATACTCGCGTGGATGCGCAGCCGTGGGATCAAGGTCGTGCTGTTCACGTCCAACAATGATCTCCCCGTCAAGGCCTACGGCGACGTATGCTTCAACTGCTCGATAAAAAGTGTTTCCTGCAAAAACTCGCTGACAGCTCCCATGTGCCTGACAAACTACCTTGTCGCGGAGCTTGCCCTCCGCAATTACGAGGAGGCGCACGACGTGCTCTCGCGAACCGAGGAAATACTCAGCACCGGATTTTATCTCGGAATTTAATATTTACAAAAAACGGCTTCCCACGAGAAGCCGTTTTCTCTATTTATCCAGCGCTATGCCCATGAGCGCCTGCTTTATGCGGAATATCTGCGTTGCCTGGGCGACGTTGAAATCATCAAGCTGCTTATTGAGCTTATCTATCGCGGCAAGCTGGTTTTGCGTAAGGCCGAGCGTTTTTCGCCGCCGTCGGATGCCTTGCGGCTGACAACGATGCCGTCGGCGTCGAGCTTTGCTTTTGTTTATTATCTCCTCGGCCTTTGCGTTTGCGTCCTTTATCATTTCGTCGGCCTTTGCCTGCGCGCCCATGATAAGCTCGGCGACCCGCTCCTTGGAAAGCCCGACATCGTTTATCTGCCGGCGCAGCTCGTTATTTTCCTCTATAAGCTCCGCAAACGCGGCCTTGATCTCCGCCATCCGAGCATCGACCTTGTTGGCGTTGTAATACTTCTGCTTTGCGATATCAAACGTTATGCCGTCAAAAACTCCATCGTAACTGACATATTTCACCCTCCGCATTTTATACACATATATAGAGCTAATATAGCGCATTTTACGCAAAAAATTCAATGCACTTTTCGCGGCGGTGCGGAAGATTTTTTCTTATGATCATCTTAAAAGTGTTGACAAATTATGAATTTATGAATAACATGTTAACAGCAGTGCCTCAGGGGCACATAAACGCAAATTTTTATTAAAGGGGAGAAAAATGAAAAAATCAGCTCTTACCACCACGATCAGCATCCTGCTCATCGTCGCGTCGCTGTTCGCGCTTATCGCCGCCGGGTTCGGCGTCAAGGACGGACTTGCGATAAAGCAGTACAAGGAAGAGGATGCGAAGGCGGCAGACGTTGTAGGCGATCTTGAAAAGGCCATCGGCATGCTCAAGGAGAACGAGGCAGCCTATCTTGAAGGTGTCGGGACCTACGCCAAGGGTCTGAGCGACTATGCAGCCGGTCAAAGGCCTATAACGAGGGCAAGGCTACTCTTGCTCAGGGCTATAAAGACTATGATGAGGGCAAGGCAACGCTCGCGCAGGGCTACAAAGACTATGCCGCTGGCAAAAAGGCGCTCGAGGAAGGGCGCGCAAAGGTCGCGGCAGGTCAGGCGATGATCGACGCGAACACCGACGCCTACAACGAGGGCAAGGCGCTTCTTGCAAAGATCGAGCCGCTCATGCCGCTGCTGAACACCTATGTCAAATTCCGCGACGGCAGCATCGCAAAGCTGCCCGGCTTTGACAGCGCGCAGGCATGGTTTGTCGGAAAGGTCGCACCCATTGCCGAGCGCTTGGGACTTTCCATTCCGGCAGACGTGACCGATTTCCCGCCTATGTTCAGAACATGGTGGCAGAGGGCAAGGCTATGCTCAAGCAGTACGAAGACGGCCTGAAGGAGCTTGAAGCCGGCAAGGCAGAGCTTGCAGCCGGAGAGCAGCAGCTGGCCGAGGCCGAAAAGCAGCTTGCGCAGGGTGAGAAGGATCTCGCAGCCGGAAAGAAGGCACTCGAAGCCGGCGAAGGCGAGGCTTGCTGCCGGCGCAAAGGAGCTTGCCGACGGCGCGGCTCAGCTCGAGACCGGGCGAAACGACCTTGAGGCCTTCGAGTCCGGCATGGCGCTTGTTGACGAATACACCATGGTATGCTTCAAAAACGAGCCCATATACCGCCACAACGGCGATATGGCCGTTCCCGGTCCCGAGCAGCGCCTCGGCTCCGACTTTGACTGGAAAAAGTACGACGAAAACGGTAACCTCGACGCTGCGCACCGGCGAGCCGTATCTGGATCTTGACCAGTGCCTTGTTGTCTGCAAGAGCTTCCGCGAGTCGGTCGATCACCACGTTGCCGACGTAACGCACGAGCTTTACATGCGCCTTGGCCTGTATCGTCGCGCTCGCCGTCGCCGCCGTTCTCGGCATCATCGGCGGCATACTGGGTCTTGTCGGCAAAAAGGGCGCGTTCGTGCTCGGCATCATCACCGCGGTGCTTGCAGTAGGCTGCAACATCTTCGGTCTGCTGACCCGTTATCACGGCTACACCTATCCGCTCAAGGACGGGACCTATTCCGGCACCCCTGCAAATAATCGCGATAATCACCTTTGCGCTTGTCGCGCTCGGCTTCCTTATCGTGACCGCCGCAGCAAAGAACGAGGCCGCAAAGCAGGCCGCCGAAGCCTGAAAAATTTTAATATTTCGAGCGCTCTGAACAGTTCCGGAGCGCTCGTTTTAATATTATCAATGGTTGCATAAAATTAAATATGTTATATACTATAGGTATAATTAACATACCCTTAACGTATGGATCCCGGAGGCTAATATGACTGACAGAAAGCTTAACCTGACCATGCTCTGCGATTTCTATGAGCTCACTATGGGCAACGGATATTTCGACCACGGCATGGGCGATAAGATCACCTATTTCGATGTTTTTTACCGTCAGAATCCCGATAACGGCGGCTTTGCCATCGCTGCCGGACTTGAGCAGGTGGTCGAATATATCCAGAACCTGCACTTTGACGACGAGGATATAGAGTATCTGCGCGGCAGGAAAATGTTCTCCGAGCAGTTCCTTGAGTATCTGCGCAATTTCAAGTTCGAGGGCGATATCTGGGCGGTTCCGGAGGGAACGCCCGTGTTTCCGCGTGAGCCGCTTATGATCGTGCGCGCACCGGCAATTCAGGCTCAGCTTATCGAGACCTACGTTCTGCTTGAGATAAATCATCAGAGTCTTATCGCGACCAAGGCGAACAGAGTTTGCCGCGCTGCCGAGGGCAGAGTCGTGCTTGAGTTCGGTTCGCGCCGCGCACAAGGCATCGAAGGCGCCGTTACCGGTGCAAGAGCCGCGTACATCGGCGGCTGCGCTGGCACCGCATGCGCCCTTTCCGACACGCGCTACGGCGTTCCGGCAGGCGGCACGATGGCACACCCTGGGTGCAGATGTTCGACTCGGAGTACGAGGCCTTCAAGGCTTATTGCGAGACCTATCCGACCAACGCGACGCTGCTCGTCGATACCTACAACTCGCTTAAAAGCGGCGTTCCCAACGCCATCCGCGCGTTCAATGAGGTGCTCAAGCCGCTGGGTATAACCAAGTGCGGCATCAGGCTCGACTCCGGCGATATGGCATATCTCACGCGCAAGGCGCGCGCAATGCTCGACGAGGCCGGCTGGCCCGAGTGCAAGATCACCGTTTCAAACTCCCTCGACGAGCGTCTTATAACCGAGCTTCTGCTTCAGGGCGCGAAGATCGACTCCTTCGGCGTCGGCGAGCGTCTTATAACCGCAAAATCCGATCCCGTGTTCGGCGGAGTATACAAGCTCTGCGCCGTCGAGGATGACGACGGAAACATCATCCCCAAGATCAAGATCAGCGAAAACGTCGGCAAGATCACAAACCCCGGCTTCAAGAAGGTCTATCGCTTCTTCGAGCGTGAAAACGGCATGGCCGAGGCAGACTACATCTGCATGCACGACGAAATCGTTGACGACACAAAGCCCCTCGAGATCTGCGATCCGGCCGCACGCTGGAAACGCAAAACGATGGAAAACTTCAAGGCGCAGGAGCTGCTCGTTCCCATATTCGAAAAGGGGCAAGCTCGTTACGAGCTTCCGGCGCTTGACGAGATAAGACGCCGCTGCGCATACGAGGTGTCCACCCTCTGGCCGGAGGTCAAGCGCTTTGACTTCCCCATCAGTACTATGTCGATCTGTCCGAAAAGCTCATGTCGCTCAAGGACGAGATGCTCGACGCAAAGAGGTAATGTTTATGAATTCAGAAAAGCGCCGTGAATATATAATGAACGCTCTCAAGCAGACCGACCGCCCGATAAGCGCGTCAAAGCTTGCAAAGGAGCTGTCGGTCAGCCGTCAGATCATCGTCGGCGACGTTGCGCTGCTGCGCGCCTCCGGCGAGAAGGTGCTCGCCACGCCGCGCGGATACGTCATTGACCTCTCGGTCGCAAGCGACCAGTACACCGTCGCCTGCGTACACGATTTCGACAACATGGAAAAGAGCTGAACATCATGGTCGATAACGGCGCCACGGTCGTGAACGTCACGGTCGAGCACCCGCTGTACGGCCAGCTCACAGGGCCGCTGCACCTGTCAAACCGGTACGATGTCGAGCAGTTTATAAGAAAATGCGGCGAAAACGACGCAAGCCCCTGAGCACGCTCACAGGCGGGATACATCTGCATGTGCTCTCCTGCCCCAATGCCGAGTGCTTCGAGCGCATAAAAGCTCAGCTTGAGCAGGCCGGACTTCTTTATACTCAAAAAGCAGTAATTGATCATTGACAAATGTGACAATAAGCGTTAAAGTAGACTATGCAAGTGTCAAGACACTTAGTAGTCTACTTTTTGTTAGGAGGTAATCGCTTATGTCCAAGGTCAAGGCATTTTTCAAGCGCAAGGATATTGAGGTCAGCCTCAGCGCTACGGTATAGACGCGCTCGGCGCAATGGCGCAGGGGCTTTTCTGCACGCTGCTCGTCGGCACGATTCTCGACACGCTCGGCACGCAGCTGGGCATTTTCGTTTCTGGCTCAGCCGCTTATCGAGATCGGCGAAACGGGCTAACGATAGGCAAATTTGCCTCGGCCATGGTCGGCCCGGCGATGGCGGTTGCCATAGGCTATGCGCTGCATGCCCCGGCGATGGTGCTGTTTTTCGCTCATCCCGGTCGGCTATGACGAACGTCATGGGCGGCGCGGGCGGACCGCTTGCCGTTTATGTCGTCGCGATAGTCGCAGCCGAGTTTGGCAAAATGGTCTCGAAGGAGACTAAGATCGACATTCCGTGACGCCGATAGTCACGATCCTCATCGGCATCGGCGCGGCTTACTTCATCGCGGCCCCCATCGGCAAGGGCGCGCAATGGCCGTCGGAACGCTCATAAAAAATGGGCTACGACTCAGCAG
>VOFC01002801.1_pt1 | contig 29729 bp, 30 predicted proteins | sample 5384161 | NCBI WGS metagenome assembly VOFC01 (sample SAMN12384722, study PRJNA508395) | human gut metagenome | isolation source: healthy gut B | host: Homo sapiens | reverse complement strand
TAACCTTTTGACCAACGGGCCTGGTAGCGGCAATCTGACTCGAACAGATGACACTCCGGGTATGAACCGAATGCTCTACCAACTGAGCTATGCCGCCATATTGCCTTTGCGCCGTATCTCACGGGCACGATGTATTATAAAGGATGTCGAGCGATTTGTCAACCGGAAACTTTCACTTTTTAGAAATTTCTATGTTTTTTCGCTCACCGGCATAAGCAGCGGGTGATAAGAAAAAATGACACTTCTGTATTTTTGTCTGATTGTGCTTGCGGGCGGGATAGTATGTGATGGTGGATTGAATTTCTATGGCGCGGGCGTTCCACATTGGAGCATGTTTCTGGACAGCGGACTCTGCGCAGGCGCTCATCGGCATGCTCAACGAGAACGCGCCGGGGCTGCCCGCTGGCGCGCGCAGGCGATTGGGTGCGCCTGTGTCATTCGGGCTCAGAACTGGTGTTCGGCTTCCTGTTCAACCGTGCCTATACCGTCTGGGACTATCGTGCGCAGCCGCACAACCTTCGCGGGCAGGTTTGTCCGCCGTTTTCTGCGCGGTGGCTGTTCATTGCGCTGCTGGCGGTATTTCTGGACGATGGGCTGCGGGTTCTGCTCTCGGCGAATCGCTGCCGCATTACAGCTTATTCTAATTCGCCCAAAACGCCGTCCCGGTAGAGTTCCGTCACACGCACGGCGCGGTGATGCGGACGTGCAGATCCGCCGCCTGTACATAGACCTTGACGTAATTCATGGCGTGACCGGCGCACAGGCCGTTTTCTTCTGCTCAAACAGAACCTGCGTGCGTCGTTCCGAGCATGGAGGCGAGATACTGCGCGGTCCAGTTCTGCTGCGGCAGACGCTGCGACGGCAGCACGGCGCTCTTTTTCAGCCTTTTCGGATCTGGTCGGGCATGTCCGCGGCAGGCGTTCCCTTGCGGCGGGAGTAGGGAAGATGTGGAACATGGAAAGCCCGCAGGTCTTCAAAAACGCCAGAGACTCGCGAGAATTCCTCTCTGTCTCGCCGGGGAAGCCGACAATGAGATCCGTCGTGATCGCGCAGCCGGGGAACCACTGCTGCAGCAGGCGGACACTTTCGAGATACCGTGCGGTATCATATTTGCGGTTCATGCGCTTTAAGACGGTGTCGCTGCCGCTTTGCAGGCTGAGATGGAACTGCGGGCAGAGATTTGGATACCCGGAAAGCGCCTTACAGAATGCCTCGTCAATCGTGCGCGGCTCCAGAGAGCCGAGACGGATGCGTACGCCCGGCACAGCCTCGCACAGATGCTGCCAGAAGCTGCCGCAGGCAGCTTCCGTCCTTCCATTCCCAGCCCCAGGAGGAGATCTCAATGCCGTTGATGACGATCTCACGGTTGCCCTCAGCGGCGGCAAGCGCCCGTTGCCTCTGCCACAGCCGCCTCCAGCGGCATGGAACGCACCCGGCCGCGTGCATAGGGGAATGATGCAGTAGGTGCAGAAGTTATTGCAGCCGTCTTCGATTTTTAAAAGCGCACGGGTGCGCGCGGCAAGACCGCCGGCGGGCAGAATTTCAAACGCGCGGGGACCGCCTGCGTCGTCCACGCAGTCCCCATTTCTGCCGCGTCTGCGCGCGCATCCATCATATGCCGGACGAAAGCCTCCGGTCCATCTGTGCCGATCAACACATCCACGCCGAGCGCGGATCTCGTCCGGGCTGCTCTGCGCATAGCAGCCGCAGACGCCGACCACGGCCTGCGGGTTCAGCTTGCGCACGCGCCGGATGGCGTTGCGGGATTTTTTATCGGACACGGCCGTGACGGTGCAGGTGTTGATGATGTAGCCGTCGCAGATCGTCAAAGCTGCCGAGCGTATGGCCATGCTCTGCACGAGCAGCTGCTCCATGGCCTGCGTTTCGTATTGGTTGACCTTACAGCCGAGCGTATAGCATGCAAAATTTCATAAAACCACCAAAATCAGAGATTATGCACAAAAAAGGTTTGTATTTTTTGTGGATAGTATAAAAATACCGTTTTCGTTTATACTATATATAATTTGATAGCAGCACTTCTATTGTTTTTCCCAGCAGATGCGTACTGAGCCCAGCGTTATTATACCGGATGCTGTTCCGATTGTACAGTCCATTGCAGGAGGATTTCCCGTGCGAGAATTTACCGTAATGTTCCATTCCGTGAATGAGATCGCGCAGTTTGTGACGATTGCGAACCGCCAGCCTTTCCCGGTTCATTTCAATTACAAGGATTCACGGCTCGACGCAAAATCGATTCTTGAGTCTCTGTCGGGCTGCGCTCCCGCCGCAGACACCCGTTTCCGTCGAACTGCCGGATCGCGCGGCGGACGGCCCTTCCTTTCGGACATTGCGCAGTTCCTCTGTGACCCGGACGCATAAACAAAGTGATATCGAACCCCTTTCGTTTCATAGGCTTTGTACCAAATGAAACGGAAGGGTGTTTTTCGTGGAAAAGAAGCTGTTTTGGATTGTGCTTGCGTTCGCTGCGTGGTGGACGTCCTGACGGCCGCGGGCAGAGGATCTGGCGCTGCCTGCGCCGTCGTATTCTGATGGAAAAGGACACCGGCAGATCCTCTATGAATCCAACGCACATGAAAAACTCCGCCCGGCCAGCGTGACGAAGGTTGCGACGCTGCTGCTGGTGATGGAAGCGCTGGACAACGGCTCCATCGGTTGGGACGATACGGTTACGACCTCTGCCGAGGCCGCCGCCAAGGGCGGGAGCCAGATCTATCTCGAGGAAAACGAGCAGCTCCCGCTGGAAGGGAGATGCTCAAATCCATCGTGGTCTCCTCGGCAAACGACTGCGCCTGCGCTGGCCGAGCACATCGCAGGGCAGCGAGGCAGCGTTTCCCGCATGAACGACCGTGCAGCAGAACTCGGCATGACGGATACGCATTTTGTCAACTGCACCGGCCTCGACGACGAGACGGAGGCCGCCGAGCATCTGACCACAGCCTATGACATTGCGCTGATGTCCTGCGAACTGCTGAAGCATGACGAGATCAAGGAGTATACGACCATCTGGATGGACACCGTGCGAAACGGCCAGTTTGGCCTGTCCAATACCAACAAGCTTTGTCCGGCTTTACGACGGCACGACAGGCCTCAAGACCGGCTATACCTCCCGCCGCCGGTTTTGTCTGTCGGCCTCAGCTGGAGCGTGGGGGGAATGGAACTGGTCGCAGTCGTGCTGCACTGCAAAAACCCCAGTTGACCGGTTTGAATCGGCCAAGGCGCTGCTGGTTTTTCCAACTATGCCCTTGTCACGCCGCAGCCGAGAGCGGAATTCCGCCTGTTCCGGTCGTACCAAGGCGGCAGGAGTCTGTCACGCCTGTTCCACTGCGTAATTTATTTTTGCTTCGGATCCGATTCGGCTTTGTATTTTCGGCCCACGCGCCGGGACGCGTCTGACGCTGCCGCGTGAATGGCTGTGATGCCGAATTTTTCATACGTGGTCAACGGCATGGTCAAGCTTGCGGGCGCGTTCCTTTTTCGTCATGAAACAGAAGCACGGCGTCGATAACAGATCGTTTAACAGGCCTGTGAGGATGCCGTCCCAGAGTTCGAACAGCACGTTGACAGTGCGCTTATAGTTCTGCCGTTGCATCTGTCGGTTCCGGCAGGCGGCGCTGGTGCGACCGGTTCCGGAAATCATTGCCCCGGATCGTCACGGTCACACAGGTGCAGCGCCTGGAGTCTGCGCGCATGCGGGCGCGATGCCGACGTTGACCGTGAAGCCAAGCTCGGAGAAAATCGTGTCCTTGATCGTGTGCGCAATGGCGATAGGATCTGGATACAAACGACTGGTGCCTGTCATGTCGAGAAAGCATTCGTCGATGGACACCTGCTCCACGACGGGCGCGAAGCGGCGGCAGATGGAAATAAACGCTTTGGAGTTTCTGGTGTAAAGAGCAAAGTCCGGCTTCGCCAGAACGAGCTGCGGGCATTTGCGCAGCGCCGATAACTTGCGGCGCTGCCGCAGAGTAGTTTGCCCGCTGCGTCAGGATTTATCCTTCGGACTGCACACCAGCGCCGCGAAAATCCGAAAAACACCGCCGCCGCGATCCCCGCGGCCGAGGCCTTGAGCCCGCCGGTCAGCGCGCCGAGGATGCCCTGCTCCTGCACGGCCTCCCGCACGCCCTTGGCCAGTGTGTTGCCGAAGCCCGTCAGCGGCACAGTCGCGCCCGCGCCCGCAAAGTCGACGAGCTTTTCATACACCCCGGCCCCGCCGAAAATGACGCCCAGCACCACGTAGCACACCAGGATCCGCGCCGGCGTCAGCCGCGTCAGATCGATCAGAACCTGCCCCAGCATGCAGATCGCGCCGCCGATGACAAATGCCTTGAGATAGTCCATAGCCTTACCTTCCTTCCGCCGTGATCGCCACGGCATGGCAGATGCCGGGGATCGACTCGCCCTGCCAGCTCGACGTCGGCGAGAGCAGCGCGCCCGTCGCGCAGAACAGCAGCCGCCGCAGCTCCCGCTTCTCGAGCCGGTCCAGCAGATACCCGCACAGCACGCTCGCCCCGCACCCGCAGCCCGAGCCGCCCGCGTGCACGTCCTGCCGCTTCGGGTCGTAGATCAGAACGCCGCAGTCGTCATACACCGGCGTCAGGTCGACGCCGACGCGCTGGAACTGGTCGAGCACGATCTTCTTTCCCAGTGCGCCGAGATCCCCGGTCACGATCAGATCATAGTCCTGCGGCACGCGCCGCAGATCGCGGAAATGCGCCTGCAGCGTATCGATAGCCGCCGGGGCCATGGCTGCGCCCATGTTGTTCGCGTCCTTGATGCCGAGATCCTGCACGCGGCCGATCGTCGCCGCCTCGATGCGCACACCGCTGCCGCTGCCGCCCACGATGCAGCAGCCGGAGCCCGTCACGGTCCACTGCGCCGTCGGCGTCCGCTGCCCGCCGTAGCCAAGCGGGAAGCGGTACTGCCGCTCCGCCGAGGCAAAGTGCGAGGAGGTCAGCGCCGCCGCCGTCCGCGCAAAGCCCGCGTCGACGAACGCTGCCGCCAGCAGCAGTGACTCCGCCATCGTCGAGCACGCGCCGTAAAGCCCCAGAAACGGGATCGACGTCCCGCGCGCGGCGAAGGACGAGGAAATGCACTGGTTCAGCAGATCCCCCGCGAACAGCACGTCGATATCCTCATAGCTCACGCCGAGCTTGCGCTTGGCCGTGTCGAGCGCGAGCTCCTGCAGCTTGCTCTCCGCCTTCTCAAACGTCTTCTGCGACAGCTTCGCGTCCTTCCCCAGAAAATCAAAATAGGCCGCCAGCGGCCCTCGCCCTCTTTTTTTGCCGCCGATGGCGGCGTGGGACAAATGACCGGCTTCGATTCAAATACAAGCGTCTGCGCGCCCTTGCGCATGGCGATCAACTCCCTGTCAGCATTTGTCCTTAGTATGTACCGCGGCGAAAAAATAACCGCCGGCGTCAAAAACCGGCGGCCGGCCCGCACGCGGCGGGCCAAAGAGGAATGGAAAAATGAAAAAGAAGTCGCACAGATAGTATGTGCGGCTTCCTCTCGTTTAAACACGGACGAAATTATTTTTTTGCGTCCTTCAGCGCGCGGGCCAGCCAGACGGAGCCGAGGTCCAGCGCGGTAAAGAAGCCGTCCTTCTCGCTCTTCTTGACGATCCGGTCGCGCGCACGCACGGGGATCGGTCAGCTGCAGCTCGACGGAGACCTTGCTCGCCACGTCGGTGTCGCCGACCTTCTTCGTCTCCAGGATCTGCAGCATCACGATGTGGGAATCTGCCATCGAACCGTAATATACCAAATTGTCCTTGCGCATGAGGGCCGCCCCTTGTAGCTCAGGATCGTTTTTCGTCAGCCATGATACACGAACCTCCTGATGTTCATTTTCCTATAGTATAGCAAAGAATCCCTGTAAAAAGCAAATCAAATTCCAAAAATGATTTCCGACAGGAAAAAACGCCTCCTTATGCACTCTGCACAAAAACACGGAAAAATATTTTTTTGCTTTCTAACGAAAATTTAGCTTTACAAATGCAAAGTGATACGCTATAATCCAGACAATCATTCCAGATAGAGGCGCGGGCTTCAAAAGTACCGGGCGGCAAGCACAGGCAGTGGCCGTTCGGAAAAGGGGGAGACCGCCGAAATGCCGCAGGCGCTGCCTGTACCCGCGGTGTTGGCTCGGCAGATAAGATCTGCCGGACTGTCACAAAGAAAAACTTTGTGAAGCGCTATCGATGGAAGCGGCAGGGGCGGGGAATTCCGTTTTCTGTTCATTCCGTGGATCGCTTTACAGAAGCGACCCACTTTTTGTTGCTTTTGTGAAGCCTGTCTGGGAAAAAAAAAAACGAAAGGTGAATGAAAACAATGAGAAGAATCCTTGCCCTCGTCCTTGCAGCCCTGATGCTGCTGAGCATGGCCGCCTGCGCCAGCTCCACCACCGCCACCCCCGCAGCCACCGAGACCACCGCATCGACCGAAACCACTGAAACCACCGAGACTGCAGATACCCCCGCCACCGGCGTGGAAGACGGCGTTCTGACCGTCGGCATGGAATGTGCCTACGCCCCCTACAACTGGGCCCAGAGCGACGATTCCAACGGTGCGGTTCCCATTTCCAACGTCCCCGGTTCCTACGCCAACGGCTACGATGTGATGATTGCCAAGAAGATCTGCGAGGCCAACGGCTGGGAGCTTGAGATCGTCTCCTCCGCGTGGGATTCCCTCTGCCCGGCTGTCCAGTCCGGCACGATGGACGCCAACATCGCCGGTCAGTCCATGACCGCCGACCGCATGCAGGAAGTCGATATGGCCGGCCCGTACTACTACGCCACCATCGTCTGCGTCACCACCAAGGACAGCCCCTACGCTGGCGCTACCTCCATCGCCGACCTGGCCGGCGGCAAGTGTACCGCGCAGTCCGGCACCATCTGGTATGACTCCTGCCTGCCGCAGATCGAAAACGCCGACCTCCTTGCCCCCGCTGAGACCGCACCGGCCATGATCATGCAGCTGCAGACCGGCTCCGTCGACTTCATCTGCACCGATATGCCCACCGCCATTGGCGCCGCCGCGCAGGACGAGAACCTCGTCATCCTCAACTTCTCCGGCACCGACGGCGACTTCCAGTTCGCCTCCGAGGCTGAACGCGCCGAAAACGTCAACATCGGCATCTCCGTCCGCAAGGGCAACACCGTCCTCAAGGACGCCATCGACAGTGTCCTCTCCACCATGACCGAAGACGACTTCAACCAGCTCATGGACGAAGCCATCCGCGTCCAGCCGGAGGTCTAAACCATCAGCAAACCTTCTCACCAGGCTCCCCTTGTCAAGGGGAGCTGGCCCGAAGGGCCTGAGAGGTTATCCCCGCCGCAGCGGAAAAGGCTCCCCTCAGGCTTCCCCTCCCCCAGGGGACAAAAGGGGCTGTCAGCCGCAGGCTGACTGAGAGGTTGTCACAAATTTGCAGCGACCTCTCTGTCTCGGCTCCGCCGAGCCACCTCCCCTGGAAGGGGAGGCATTGACTTCGCGCATTCCCGTCTTGAATTCTTGAAAGGAGCTCTCTCCCGTGGATAAGCTTGCCAAGCTCATGCAGGATATCGCCATCCTGTGGGACAAATACCACGCGATGTACCTGCGGGGCATGCTCAGCACGCTCGGCCTTGCCCTGGCTGCGACTGCCATCGGCTGCATCATCGGCCTTGCCTGCGGCATCCTCAACACCATCCCCTGCTCCAAAAACGACCCCTGGCCCAAGCGCATCCTCCTGAAGATCCTCCGCGTCATCATCCGCATCTACGTTGAGGTCTTCCGCGGGACGCCGATGGTGCTGCAGGCCGTGTTCGTGTACTACGGCTTGCCGTACTTTACGGACAACGCCCTTCGCTTTGATAACATCTGGGCCGCGTCCATCCTGATCGTCTCGATCAATACCGGCGCGTATATGGCCGAGTCCGTGCGCGGCGGCATCATCTCCATCGACCCCGGCCAGACCGAGGGCGCAAAGGCCATCGGCATGACGCACGTCCAGACGATGACGAGCGTCATCATGCCGCAGGCCATCCGCAATATCCTCCCCAGATCGGCAACAACTTTATCATCAATGTCAAGGATACGTCCGTCATGTTCATCATCAGCTTCACGGAGTTCTTTGCGTCGCACCGCTATATTGTCGGCATCAACAATATGTATTTCCCGTCCGCCGTCATCGAGATGGCCGGCTACCTCCTCATGACCCTGATCGCCTCCGGTATCCTCCGTCTGGTCGAAAAGTGCATGGATGGCTCCGACAGCTACGAGCTCGTGCAGGAGGATCCGCTCACCATGACCGCCGGGACCTATTCGCACCCCAAGCGCGGCAGCAACTATGACGAGCGCAGCAAGGAATACGGCGCGGAAAGGGAGGGCCGCTGAGATGGCAGACAACATTCTTGAGATCCGGCACCTGAGCAAGTCCTTCGGCACGCACGAGGTCCTGCGCGATATCGACTTTACCGTCAGCAAGGGCGACGTCATCTCCATCATCGGCGCCTCCGGCTCCGGCAAATCGACGCTCCTGCGCTGCATCAACCTGCTCGAGACCCCTTCGAGCGGCGAGATCCTCTACCACGGCGAAAACGTCACCGGCAAGAGCGTCAACGCCGCCAAATACCGCTCTCACGTCGGCATGGTCTTCCAGTCCTTCAACCTCTTCAACAACATGACCGTCCTCAAAAACTGCATGGTCGGCCAGATGAAGGTCCTTGGCCGCAGCAAGGACGAGGCGCACGAGCAGGCCATGCGCTATCTTGAAAAGGTCGGCATGGCCCCCTATGTCAACGCCAAGCCCCGCCAGCTCTCCGGCGGCCAGAAGCAGCGCGTCGCCATCGCGCGCGCGCTGGCGATGAACCCCGAAGTCCTCCTGTTCGACGAACCGACGAGCGCGCTGGACCCCGAGATGGTGGGCGAGGTCCTCACCGTCATGCAGAGTCTTGCCAACGAGGGCATGACCATGCTCGTCGTCACGCACGAGATGGCCTTCGCCCGGGACGTCAGCCGCCGCGTCGTCTTCATGCACGAAGGCGTCATCCTCGAGCAGGGCGCTCCCGAAGCCCTCTTCTCCGATCCCCAGCACCAGCAGACCAAAGACTTCCTCGCCCGCTTCCGCAACAGCTGAATATAACAAGGCGCAGACCGTTCCCGGTCTGCGCCCTTTGCTTATCATAGAAGCTTAATTTTGCAGCCGTCCCGCCACCTGATACATCTCCTCGTCGGAGATCTGCACCGTCACGTGCACGTACCGCGAAAACAGCTCAGCCAGCTCCTGCACCGGCAGGATCCCGTTCGAGACCTGCCGCGCGGTCTTCGCGTGGTGCGCGTCCAGCGTCTTGCGGGAAAATCCGTGCGCCACGGTCAGTGTGCCGCCCGGGGCCAGCAGCCCGGCCAGATGCGCCAGCAGCCGCTCCGGCTCCGGAAAATGCGGAAACGCGTTGTAGATCACAATGCAGTCGAACGGGGCAGGGAAGTGCGCCTGCTCCGCGTCGCCGCAGAGCACGGTCACGTTCTCCTGCGGGAACTTTTCGCGCGCGATGCGCGCCATCTCCGGCGAAATGTCGATGGCCGTTACCTGCGCCGCGCCGCGCTGCAGATAGTCCGGGATCAAACACGCCCGTCCCGCACGCCACGTCCAGCACCCGCACACCGCTCCGGACCCCGGCGTTGTCCAAAATCCGCGCGATCACCGGCTCATTACGCCGCAGCTGTGCGTCCCAGCCGGCGGCCGCCTGATCGAAAAATTCGATCACATCCTGCTGCTTCATCTTATGCGTACCGGACGCGCAGCAGCCGCGCCTTCGTCAGCGCCACCACGAGCGACGGCAGCAGCACGAGCTGGATGATGATGCCCGGCAGACCCGTTACAAACGATGCCGTTGCCCACGCGGCGATCGAGAACGTCGCCGGCGCGAACAGAAGCGCCTTGCACACGCCGGAGAGCACCCGGCCCAGCAGCATCGCTGTGATCTGGCTGATATACAGGTCAGCATACAGCTTGCTCGTGTGAACGGCCTGCATCATCAGACCACTGACCAGCCCGTAAACGCCGCATTCGACCATCATGCCGGGCAGCACAGCAGGGGAGGGCATGCCCGTCAGCACGCCGGACAGCACCGGACCCAGCAGGCCGCAGACAAGACCATACGGCCACCCACAGGCCAGTCCGCACAGCAGCACGGGAATGTGCATCGGCAGGAAGATCGGGCCGGCGTTTGCAATCGCGTGGAACGCCATCGGCAGCACCACGCACAGCGCAATGCAGAGCGCGCAGAACGCCAGATTCTTTGCGCGGAAAAGTTTTTTTCATCGGGAAACTCCTTTGTTCAATGTCTTTGCCCCATTATACCCGACCATCCCGCTCCGCGGAAGCCCCCTAGGGGGTTCAAATTTGCACCTGACCCTAAATTTCTTCCCATCCGCGAATCTTTTCCCCCCCAAGCTGTTTCGGCCGTATCCGTTATAATAGACAGCCCGCCCCCAATTCATACCCGGGTGTAGCTCAGATGGTGAGAGCGCGTGGTTTGGAAGCGTGGCAGCGTTCATCCGACCTGCCGGCATCGAAATGCCCGAACCCTTTGACACACGGGCATTTGCGGGTTTTCCTCAATTTCCGGAATCACCCGAAAAACCGCCTTTGACCACATGGCTGACTACAGACGGCTTAGACTTTCAATTTCATAACCGGGTGTAGCTCAGATGGTAGAGCGCGTGGTTTGGGACCACGAGGCCGCTGGTTCGAAACCAGTCACTCGGACCAGAAAACCCGCTGAAATCATAAGATTTCAGCGGGTTTCCTATGTAACTCCGCCAGCTCCGCTTTCGTCTCTGCAATCAGAACCTTCAGCTTCTCCTCGCATTCCTCGCGCGTGTGCGCATACACATTCCGCGCGTGCTTTTTGCCGTCGATCCATGTCGGGGAGTAGCGGCCTTCAAACAGGTGGTCGTTGATCTGGCTGATGCAGCCCGTGCCGGGCTTGCGGACCTTGCCCATGTAAGGCTGGAAGTCGACGATGGCGGGCGCATTCGCCTGCGGCGCAGGCTCGTCCGGAAGTTCTGCTTGCCGATTCCGCAGTCGATCTTCCGCGCGGCGGCGTGCTGCATATCAGAGGTTGTGTGCGTGTAAATATCCAGCGTCGTGGCCGCGGACACATGGCCCAGCATGGCGGAGAGCGTTTTCACGTCCATCCCATTTTGCAGCGCCAACGTTGCGAACGTGTGTCTGAGGTCGTGAAAACGCACCTGTTTGCAGTTTGCGTGCTCCAGAATCAGTTGCAATCGGTCGTAGACCGAACCGGGGTTGAGCGGCATATCCTCCAGCACCGGCGACGGGAACATCCAGCGGGAGTGGACGCTTTTGCGGTATTCCCGCAGCACCTGCACGACGGCAGGCGGCAGCACCAGCTTGCGGATGGAGCTTTTCGTCTTCGGCACGCTCATCACGATCTTGCCGCGAACGAGGCTGACCTGTTTGCTGATTGTGAGGACGCCTGTTTCAAAATCGAGGTCGTCCCATTGCAGCGCCAGCAGCTCGCCGCGCCGCAGGCCTGTCGCCAGATCCAGCAGGAACAGCTCATAGTAACCCTCGGCTTGCGCCTGAATGAGAAACCGCTGCAATTCGTCCCGCGCCAGCACCTGCATCTCGCGCGCCTTTTTGGGCGGCAGCTTGCAGCCTTCGGCGGGATTGGTGCGGATAAGTCCATCCTGTACAGCCCTTTGGAGCGCCGAGCGGCAGGTCGCGTGGCACATCCGCACCATACGGTCAGATAGCCCCTCGCCGTAACACTCCGTGCGCGTCTTGCGGCCGCTCTTTTTCAGCCGCGCGTAAAACTGCTGTAGGTCGTTCTGCGTCAGCCTGTTCAGCGGAATTTCGCCCAGCTCCGGCTTGATGTGCAGGCGGATGCGGTCTTCGTAGCCGGACTGCGTCGAGGTGCGGATATTCGGCTTGCAGTGCGTTTCGTACCAGTAATCTAGCCAGTCGGCAAAACGCATCTCCGGCCGCAGCTTGTCCGACGGAATGCCGCCGAGCTGTGCTTTGAGTGCCGCCAGCTTTTCGGTGCACTCTCGCTTGCTCTTGCCAAAGACAGCCTTTGTTTTCGGGTAGCCGTGATCATCGTAGCCGACGACATACCGACCCTCCCAGCGCCCGTCCGCGCGCTGACGGATCAGTCCGTCACCTGCTTTTCGCTTCTTTGCCAAGGCTTCAGCTCCTTTCCGAATAGGTCCTCCATGAAGCCGCCGACGATGCCGCCCGCGGCTTCGCGCATATCCGGCGTGACGTGCGTGTAGGTGTCGAGCGTGAAGCTGGCGTTCGTGTGACCCAGAATCCCGGCCAGCGTTTTCGCGTCCACGCCGCTGGTGAGCGCGTGTGTCGCGAACGTATGACGAAGATCATGGAAGCGAATGCTCGGCAGGCCCGCTTCCTCCAGCAGCGTTTTGAGCCGCCGGTATGCCGTCCCCGGATTCATCGGCAGCTCCGGGCTGGTCGGCTGCGGGAAAATCCATTGACTGATGGAAGCTTTCTTCCGTGCCCGCAGCAGCGCAGCAACGCTCTCCGGCAGGATGATCGTGCGGTTGCCCTGGCTCGTTTTCGTGTCGCCGAGGGCGTAGATGCCCTGCCCCTTGCTGTGCAGCGTCCGGGAGATTCCGAGCGTCCCGGCCTTCGCGTCGAAGTCGCGCCACATGAGCGCACAGATCTCGCCGCGCCGCAGACCGGTCATAAGCTCCGTGTAGAAGAAATCCCGCCAGATATCGTCCTTCTGAACCGCTTGCAGGAACGTGTCCAGCTCCTGCTCGCTTAGTACCTGCATCGGCTTGTAGTTGGATTTCGGCACAGTTGCGTTCTCGGTCGGATTTTTCGGAATGATGTGCGCCTGCACCGCAGCCTTCATCGCGCCGTGCAGCATCGTGTGGATGTGCCGCACCGTCGAGTCGGAGAGCCGCCTACTGCCCTCGGCGCCCTCGCGCACGCGCCCGCCGGATTTCAGCCGCCGGTACATCCGCTGCACGTCCTGTGTCGTGATGAGCGACACCTGCTTGCCGCCGAGCTGCGGCTTGATGTAGTTTTCGATATAATTGCGGTAGTTTTCCAGCGTGCCCGGCCGGATCGTGCCGTCCTTGTATTCCGTGAGCCAGCGGTCTAGCCACTCGCTCAGCGTCATGCGGCTGTCCTCGGTTAGCTCCACGTCCTGATAGCATTCGATATTCTGATGGAGCTTTTCCGTCAGCGCCTTCTGCGTTTTCGCGTAGACGTGCCGGAAGATCGGGTCGCCGTTTGCCTTGTGTCCCACGACGATGCGCCCCTCCCAGCGCCCATCGTCGCGTTTTCTGACCATCCCGTCCCCGGATGGCCGCCGTTTTCCCATATGCAGGACTCCTTTCTTTCGTGTCATTCCTTCTCTAACAACTACCACGCGGGAGACACAATAGCAACCTCCCGTGCGGAGAGTTATCAGAAAATTATCATTTCGGTTTGCTTTTGTCGATTGTGTGGGTTATTTGACTTGTGGTCTGCAACACGGTTTGCTATAATATAGAAAATGCTTTTCCCACGCTCGGTTTTGTTTCCGAAATTTGCAAGGCGTGTTATGACACGTTCTATGAGGAGGATGCTATATGGGGGCAACAAACCGAATGATGCCGCCAGGGGAACCTCGGCTCTCATCGTCAATCAAGGATCTTGCAGCGAAAGCAAAACAGGCAGCGGTCAAGGCGCAGGGTACGGTGCTCAAAGCCGTTGACAAAAATGGAAACGGAAAAATCGATGCTGAGGACTTTGGCATTACCAAAGAATCCATACAGGATGCCGCACAGAAGCTCAAAGCCAGTGCAAACCGCATTGGAGAAAGCCTCAATGATGCAAAGACAGAGCTTGACCGCAGGGTACTGCGTCCTGTTTTTCAAAGAGGACTTGTATTAGGAAGATGGACGGCCTTTGCTCAAATATTACGTATATGTACGTTACAGTGGACACTGTGGCCCCTCAAATCAGCTTTAATAATGAGTTTGAAACATACGAAGAAGGCATCTACCTACATGGAATATGCTCTCTAAAGACACAATTGAAGTTTGGCTGGACGGTGAATATGTCTATATGTCGGATGTCCCCGATTTTGGCATATATTTTGAGCTTACGCCCGGCGAACATAAAATGGTATTCGAGCTCTATGATAGGTGTGGAAACAAAACAACCGAAGAAATTGTGCTTCAAAGGTACGTGAATTAAAGGTTTTTGTCAAAGAGATAGGGGGGGCACCTCCTAACTCTTTGGCGCAGGAGGAGGCAAAGTGCGTGAAAATAAAAACATTAGTCCCAATCCTTCTGGGTTTTGTGCTCGCCGCCGGAATCGGCGTATACGCTTATCAGAAGAACGCCCCCGGCAAAGAAGAATACATGGCTGCGGCAATTGCGTATTTGGAGGAGCAGAAAACGGCTCTAGATGGTGCAGAAACGATTCCAATGGATATAGACTGGGCGACCGGCAGAGTTATTCGCATACACGCAGACAGCCCATATACTATCGACAGAATCATCTCATATTTAACGAATGTGACAGAGGTGTGTCGGGTTGAAGACATTCCTGAACTGGCGTACCCGCTCGTGTATGTAGGAGATAAGATATCAGGAAACAATGAAAAATTGTATTATTCCGCAGACAAAAAAAAATCCTCGAGTTTACTCTGAGCGAAACGGACAGCCTTGCGTTCCTTCTTTATCTCACAGGAGCGGCTCACTATACCCCGAGATCAAGGAGTTCTTTATCGAGGGCGTGATTCGACAACTTCAAAATGAAATTAACTTTGGAGACTCAGACATCCTAAAATTTAAACTGTGTTCAGATAAATGACCTTACGGATGTCAGTCTTGAGCCAATGGCGCTTCCGATCCTAGTAAACGGGCGAGGCGCAGGTACATTTGAGATGTTCTTTGCAACTTATCAGGAAACGGGACAGTTTATTTGCATTAGCTTTGCCCCAGAGGATTCAGCACGCTTTCAAGATTATGTAATGGAACTTCAAAAAGGTATGGCGTGAGCATCGGCGCGGACGACTGGTTCAAGGATGACGTGCAATATGTCTATGAAAAGGGCCTGATGCTCGGCACAGGTGAAGGCACATTCAGCCCTTATCTTAACACAACAAGAGGCATGATCGTAACGATTCTCTATCGTCTGGAGGGAAAGCCTGTAGCAAGCGATTCCAGACCGTTTGATGATGTGGAGAGTGGCAAGTATTACGAAAAGGCCATCTCATGGGCCGTAGAAAACCATATCATCGAGGGTTATGGCAATGGCAAGTTCGGCCCGGAGGACGACATCTCGCGCGAGCAAATGGCGACGATCCTCTATAACTACGCAAAGTTCAAGGGCTACGACGTGAGTAAGATGACTGACCTCTCTAGATTCACCGACAGCAACAAGATTAGCGTCTGGGCTTCCACCCCGCTTGCATGGGCCAACGCCGAAGGGCTTATCAACGGCAAGGGTGACGGCATTCTTGATCCGGGCGGCAATGCCCTCCGCTGCGAGGTCGCGGCAATCCTGCATAGATTTGAAGAGAAGATCGTGAAATAAGCATGCAAAGCAACAGAGGCGTCGGGTCAAGAATCCTGCGTCTCTGTTTGCCTTCGGATATTTTTTGAAAACGGAATAACGGTCGATAGCTGTTTTGTTTGTATTATGTGTTTTGCTTATTTACCAACCATGATCAACCACAGGTGAACTAGAGGCGTTCGACCGTCGCCTTGGTTTCCGGCATAAGCCAGAGCGGAAATTTGATTTTCTTGTTTGCCATGCTAATTTCCCTCCAATTTTGTGTGTGACCCCGCTGTTTCTTCCAAAGTGTTTCTGCATCAATGATCTGTTCCTTAGACATGGCTTTCGACAAAACCTGCAGCACCGAGAACTGCAGATCATGACAGCTATGCTTTTGGGCGTTGAAATGCTCAATCATTCCCTTATTATTTCCGTGACCACCAGTGACAGCATAGACAGACCAGCGTCCCAATAAGCCATCGTAGCCATACGTCGAACCAACATATCTGTCACCGGTTTTGATATCTACGATCAAATAAACTGCATTGACAGAGGACATAGCGGTTTGCCACAACTTATAATCCGTATCGTTTTCAATTACTTCTTTTAACTCGTCAAAGGATAGGATGAGGCTTTCAAAGCCGACAAAAGGTTTCTGATTCTTTGACGCAATCTCTACGATGGGTTTATCTGTCACAGCCTTCTGATGCCACATCCGGGTCGATTTTCCCCAGTCAATCACCAGCTTCCCCTCGTACTCTTTCAGCAAATCCACATATTGCAAATCAAAAAACGCCATTTCGCCACGATACTCTTTTTGCCTCACACGCAGGCAATCCAACCGGGCATACATCCGGTGTATCAGGCACAGAACCATTGATACGATAACAAGAGTGCAGTCTCGCGTATGTACCGCCATCGCTGATGAATGTGATTCAGTAGGAATATCCTTTGCTGAACCCGTCTTTTTGGTGCTGTGTATATTCATGCGCCATACCGGCTTTATAACATTCTCTGAAACGTTCGTCAGATAATGCATGACGGATCAGCTTGACATTCTTCGGGTCAAGTCCCACTTTCATCAAAAACATCCGAAAAATTTAGAATTGCCATGGCATTTACCCCTTATTTCATTCTGAATTCTGCCCGGTCTGAGATCTTCCCCAACCGCACCAGACGCGCGGCTAAGCTGCCCTCCGAGCGTTTAAAGTAAGCGCACATTTCCTTTTTGCTTCCTCCGGCATCGAACATCTGGCAGAGGACCGCGTCGTCTGCATCGTTCCAGGGTTTGCCCGCATTTTCGGGTTGCGGCTTCGACGCCTTTCCCGGAAACGCTTTCAGAACACAGTGAAACGCCCGAATGATCTCGGCCTTGTTGCACACATGATCCTCCGGCAGAACCTCGCCTGTCAGCGGATCAACGCCGTCTGCCAAGCCGGATAACAGTTCTTTTGCTCGTTGCAGATCCATAAAATAACCTCCTAACCATTCTCCCACTCATCCCACGCTTCGTCCTCGTCCTCATACCAATCCGGGTTATCTTCCCAGAGGTCTTCGGGAGTGTCATAGTCATCCCGGATGCTTCCAGAATTGTTGTCTCCGTTGCCGTAATGGAAGGCCTGTCCCTTATTACTGCCTGACGGATAATACTGCAAGAAGGATTTCAGCATATACTCGCTGTCGTTTTTCCACTGAGCGCACATACCGGCAGCGATCATTTCACCGTTTTCATCATACCAGTAAACATTAAAATACTTCCGGTTCTGCTCCAGCTTTTCAAAGTTTTTGCAGTTCAGTCGCTTATCCGGTTCGCCGAGCGACGTGCATTTTAAGCAGCTCACCGGCATTCCTTCTACGGGCAGTTTTCCGGAATACTGATCCTTCAGACTTTGTTCCCGCTTTGCAGCATTCTCGGCTGCAATTCGTTGACGCTCGGCTTCCTCGGTGGCATCTTTCTCCGCCTTATAGCCCTTGACACGGGTTTCCAGCGCGTCAACATCCTGCTGCCAGCTCGTATCATATTGCAGCGTGATGTTTGAAAGCTCATCCTGCCCGCCTGCGTAGTCCGTCCTGTCTTTGTACATGTCGGCGTACTTGCAGTAGACGGACAGCGATGCCGCATCCCGATAGCCGGAAAGCTCCGAGAAGTCCTGCTCGGCAGAAGTGTAATTGCCGTTTGACAGTTCTTGCAGGGCTGCTTCATAAGCTGCCGCTCTCTGTTTGTTGCGGTCCGAGACGGAAATAGAGATACCAGCAATCACGGCTACTGCCAGAACTGCCGCAATGAGCTTTCCAAGCGGAAACGGCTTCTTTGACAGCGTAGATTTCTTTTCGGTTATTTCTGGCTCCGTCGGCGTCTGGCTGACGATCGGCGGTGTGATTGCCGATTGTACAGTCGGCGCAGACTTCTGCGGATTTTCAATCGGTGCGGACTGCACAGGCGGAACTGTGCGCTTCGATTCAGTCGGTGCTGGCGCGGCTGCTTGCTTTGGAGCAGGATGCTGCGGCTTTTTGCGTTCCGGAAAGGCTGTCCGTTCAGACTTGCGGAGCACAAATTTCGCCTTCTCCGGCGGATATGGCGCATTCTGTGTGCTGCAAACGAACACCTCTGCCACCCGAGCAAGATTTTTCTGCTTGATGATCGCCGATCGGAACGACTACAAAATCGCCTGCTTTCAGCGAAATTCCTCCGGTTAGATAGGCATACGCCGCGCCATCCTCCTTGAACTGCACATTGCAGAACTGATAATAGCTTTCGCCAGCCGGCTTTGCCGGTGTACTGACGGGCGGTCTTGCAAGTGCACAGGCAGGTGGCTTTGTGCGTTTTGAAGAAGGTGCAGCCGCAAGGACCTGTGTATACCGTTTCCTCCACCGCTCATCCAGACAGGGATTTTTCAGTGCAAGATCCATACAATGCCGCGCCAGCGTTTCCTCCCCACAATCCCGACAGATCTCCAGAACATTGAACTGCAATCTGTCGAGGTACGCGCTCTCAAAAAGCTGTGATACAAACCGCTTGTCATCCAACGCGACCAAAAGCGGAAGCGCCTGATCGTCCGTTGGAGACTCCAGCCAATCCCAATCCGGGAGAAGTTTTTCGGCAGTTTTAGCGTTGGTTTTTAGAGACGGTTCTGCGATGTCCAGAAGCCGCCGCCACATCTCCATCCCTTTTTCCGGGTCGTCTGCAAACACATCATCCAGAACACGTTCCCACGACAATTCATCGAAATCCTCGGCGGTTTCATGCGGGACTTCCTCCGGATATTCGACCAAGAGGATTTCGCGGCAAATATCCTCGTAATCCGGAAACTTGCCCTGCGCCAAGAGCCGCTTCGCTCGTTCCACGTCCGGATGCAGCAGCACTTTGTTCTGCCAATGGGTGTTATAGGCTTCTTCCAGCGTATTCCGGTAGTCCTGCGCTTCACCCATTTCCTCATCCTTTTTCCCGCCGAAGTAGGCATAGGCAGAGGACAACTCGGAGAAAAGCTTAAACAAGCCGTCCGGATCGACGCGGTTATAGTAGTCTTCCACCGGGCGCGTCGAGAGCAATTCTGTCCAGAACGTGCCGCAGTCCGTTTCGGAAAGGGCTGCTTCTTCGCGGAACAGAACGCCGCGTTTTGCATCACGCATGATCTCTTCTGCGCTTTCGCCCAGATTCAGGTCATTGGTATTATGCAGGAATGACCGCAGTTCCTCTGCCTTCTTCTCATCCGGCAAAGCTCCTGCGTGTTGGATTCCGGTGGAAATGTTGTGCAGCAGCGCTTTTCCGAGTAGCTGCGAGAGCGCAATCTGCCCGGGCGCGATCTGATTCAATGCTTTTTTCAGATCGCTCCACGTTTCGGGTAGGTCAACATGATAGACGAAGGAAAGGGTCAACGTGATCTGCGCCGTGTTCGGTGACTTTTTGCCGGTGTTCTTTGCAGACTTCCAAAGTCTCCGCACCAGCCGCATTCCCAAGATGACCCGCGTATCATAACCGAACTTCCGCACCACGGACAGCGCATATTGTTCTCACCCCTTCTGATTGCAAAAAGAAACTTTATGATAGAGTTTTCAACCTACTTCATTACCTTTTCCAGCAAGGTTTGGTAACTGTCCACCACATCATACACAACATTTCCGTCGCTGATGGCCTTGAAGTGCACTCTGGCACAGTCGATTTTTTGCCTGCTCAACCGGCGTGATATGATTAAAATGCATAGAATCCAGTGTTCCTTTTGTTTCAGCAACAAAATAAATGTGTTTCACCGAGCCTTCATAGAAGGCAATCGCCCAGTCCGGATTATAATGTCCGACCGGCGTTGCGATATAGAAGCTGTCCGGCAGCTTCACATAAACCGCAACATCTGTGTTGGTGTCCAGATCGGTCGCAAAATCTCGCTCGTTTGTGGAATCATACACGATATGGTCGTATAGATGCCGCTGCGCTTTCATCGCGTTCGTTCCGAGCTTACCCTTGATGGTCGGTTCGGTAAAGATGTCCGTGTCGTAATGTTCGTCCAGCACATTGTAGGTGATGTGCTGAATAATTGCAGTTGCCTTTTCATCATTGATCAGGGCGGCTGCTTTGATAATGAACTCTTCTGGATTGAATTTGAACTGCTCAAAAACGGATTTCTCAATGCCGGTCAGAATTGCAACGACTGCTTTTCGTGTCAAACCGGTCTCTCCGACCAGCTTGCCAATCAGATCATACTTCACGCTGCTGCCCACGCGGATTTGCTTGCTGCTGTCATAAGTAGACGACTTTGATTTCGAGAATGCACTCCCGTCAAGGAGAGAATCCCTCGACTTGATCTCATCCATTGCGCCGGTTTCAACTTTGAAAAAGATTTTCGGCACATGAAGATTATTGTTAATAGATGCAATCGCCTTGTTTACAAGCTCATCGGTATCAAAATCAACCACATACACAGATTTCGGGCTGATACGTTTCCAGAGAGCCTTGAACTCCGGCATGGCGAGCTTGTCGGGATCAACTTGCAGCTCGACGTTCTTGTCGCGGGCATTCTCCGGCTGCATAGCGCGGCTGTCATAGACGGAATCAAGAATATTGATCACAGAATCGCGGCTGTCCGCCACTTCCTCCGCAACCTGAATTGCACCATTTGCTTTATCGGCATAATATTTATCGGTCAGTACACCCTTCTTGTCGATATAGCCGTTGACAATCAAATCAAAATAAATCGCCTGCGCCGTATCGCCGTCCACGACCTGCTCGTTGCCTCTGGCATCCACAATGACCTTGCCCTTGAAGAGGTCGGCAGTAACCGCCACAGGACGTCCGGCAACCGCATCGGCAAGCTCAGTCTGCAAGCCCTTTGCAAAGCTGTCATAGCTCTCACTGGCGATAACGGTCAGAACATTGATGGACTGCACATCATTTCCAAGCACGTTGGCGTCCATACGCTCGCCGTCTTGATTGACGCAAAGGCGCAATCCGCGACCGATCTCTTGCCGCTTGCGGACCTCGCTGCTGCTTTGTTTCAGTGTGCAAATCTGGAATACGTTCGGGTTGTCCCAGCCTTCGCGCAGTGCGGAGTGCGAGAAAATGAAACGCACAGGAGACTTTTTCGGATCACGATCCAGAAGCAGTTCCTTGTTCTTCATGATCAGGTCATAAGCGTCAATATCGTCAGACGTGCCCTCCTTCTTGTCGGAGAGCTTGCTGTCGGTCATTTTGCCCTTTTTGTCCACGGAGAAGTAACCGGCGTGGGTGTCATGGGCGGAAATTGCGTCCAAATACCGTATGTAGTCCTCGTCTCCGATTTCCCGCTGCATGGAGCTGAGAATGTCGTTGTATTCTTCCTCGAACATATCCGCATAGATGCCATTAAACGGATGTCCGGCTCGTCATACTGTTTGTATTTTTCAACCCTGTCGATGAAGAACAGCGACAGAACCTTGATGCCCTTATGGAAAAGCTGACGCTCCCGCTCCAAGTGAGAAAGAATCGTTTCGCGGATCTGAATACGTCGGAGCTGGTCTTCATGACCTTACCGATCACATCACCGGCAAAGATTTTGACGCCGTTCAGAACTCCACTGAGTTATCCCGTCCGTCGATAGATTTCACCACAAATCCGACCTTGTACTCGTCAAGATTGCCGGAATTGTCATAGAGGTTGAATTTCGATTCCCAACGGTGCGCGTTACTTTGCGCAGGCCGGATTTTCCCTTGAAGTCAAACTGGATCGTTGCCGTAGGGTCTGCCTTGGAAAGATTGATGCTTTCCAGATAGACGAATCCATCCGTAGCGGTACTGCCGGATTCCGTAATGCCTTTGACCACGATTTTCTTGACCAGACGCTTATTATAGGCTTCCATTGCATCCAGCCGGTAGACCATGTTGTAGATGCTGTCTGCACGGTGGGTAGCCGAGTAGCGCAGGGTGATCATCGGATTAAACTCTTTCAGGCGTTCCTTTGTTTGCTTGCCCTCGACCGACTGCGGCTCGTCAATAATCAGAATTGGGTTCGTCTTTGCAATGATGTCAATCGGGCGACGGGAACGGAATTCGTCCAGCTTCATGTAAATACGCCGCGCGTCCTTGACCCTTGGCATTGAACGCTTGCGAGTTGATAATCATAACGTTTATTGAGCTATCCGAGGCAAAGCGGTCAATTTCCGTGAGCTGTGCGGCAGTTGTAGATGAAGAAGCGGATCTTCTTGCCGTATTCCTCCGCAAAATGTTCCTGCGTCACCTGAAAAGATTTATACACGCCCTCGCGGATGGCAACGCTCGGCACGACCACGATGAATTTACTCCAAAATGTTGGTTTCTCACCGCGGTTCTAAGCAGCAAGGTTGGAAAAGGCTCTTTTTTGCATTTGTAATACCACCAGTTAATACTCGTTTCTCTACTGCCATAAATGGTAAAAAATCCAGCATTATTAAGAGAGCTAATAGATTCATTTAACGAAAACGCAATCACAACCCGATAACCTGGCTCATACTCAGCCAAGCAGTCAAGTTGATCGTTTACAATTTGAATAAATTTGCTAATTTCCTCGGCCTTCTTCAGCAGTTTTCGGTTCTTCATAAGAGTATTCCATAGCGGAACAGCCATCCACAATTGCCACTAATTCTTGACCCGTTGATATGCAATGCAGAAGAATATCCTCATGTCCTTTTTTCTCTGAATATCTTTATCGGTTTATATTCAACATTAGTTGTTTGCTTCTTTTTCACCATTTGACGCTATGGTTTTATACCAATTATCACGATGTTGGATTAGTTCTTTTTCTGTAAACCTAATTCCTTTTGGATGTTTAGGATCATATTGCCGAACCTCTTGGAAATGTCGCCCGCGTCCTCCGGCATATAGAGCTTGAAAATCTCGAACACGTTGATCTTCTCCGGGCTGGATGCAAAGCCGGAATCGCGGAAGACGGCGCGGAGCGGCTTGCGCTGTGCGATCTCTTTGACCACACTTTCGGGAATATTCGCGTCAAAACAGGCGATCAGGTCGCCGTCGTTGTAGGTGTGGACGGTGCAGCCGCCGATTTTCTCAGACTTGTAGGGCAGGGACAGCGGCAGGCCCCAGTCGATCAGGCAGCCAAACAGCAGGTCGAGGTCGGTGCGGTCATCCTTGATGTTGGATTCCAGCCCCGCGAGCATCCCTGATCGTAGTCATCCGGCGCATAGTAGACATCCTTCATGTTGGTATCGTCCAGCTTGAGAACGCGGAAACCGGTGTCGAGATTCTTAACTTTTTCCATCTTTTTATCGAACTCTTTGCAGAGCTTATCTTCTAAATCTGGATTATCCGTTGCGACAAAGAGATTGATTGCTGCATCGCCACCCAAATCAATTCTGATCTTTTCTCCAGCACGGCGGATGCGCTCTTTACCGATTTCGCAGATGTTCTTGTAGCCTGCTTTGTAGGCTTCGCTTGCTTCATCGCACTTTTCCGGAAGCTGCACCATGATGAATTTGCGGTGTCCGCCGTCCTCGGCGTTAAGCTGCATGACAGCGTGAGCGGTAGTAGCAGAGCCGGAGAAGAAGTCAAGAACAGTCGAATCCTCATCTGCAGCCTGCTTAATAAATTCCTTAATTAAGACGGATGGTTTAGGAAAATCGAAATATCTATGATTGAATAATGCTGATAATTCGCTAGTCGCATTTCTTGTAAATACATCCGAGCCAACAATAGAAGAATAACCGGGTAAAGTCTCAGATATTTCAGACAAAAACGCCTTTCTCCTTGGTCTGCCAGTCGGCAAATCCGGCCAAATTATTCTGTTTTCAGATATCAGCTTATTCATTGTATTCCTATCATATCGCCATCCCATATCGGGCTTGCCGTAGTTAACTCCAGTTTCCGGGTTAATTAAATCATAGTGGCAATTTGGTCTTTGGTCGGCAGGCAATAGTCAACCATATTTGCACTGGTCCACAATCCTCTAGGATCGTTATCTGGATTCTTATATTGATCTATTTTTCGCTCACTGCCTTTGATAACGCGGATTCCTTTTTTCTTTGAATAGCATAAAATATACTCATGGTCTATTGATACACCCGTAATATTCCGATTATCTTTGTTCTGGCGACTTTTCCAAATAAACTCTGCTACGAAATTTTCACTACAAAAAATCTCATCGCATATTTTACGAAGTGTCGCTACTTCACCATCATCAATGCTGATAAAGATAACGCCATCATCCGTTAGCAGATTTCTCGCCAGCATCAGCCGTGAGTAAATCATGCTGCACCAGTCGGAATGAAACCGTCCGTTGGTGTCGGTATTCTTGAACAGGCGGTTTTCGTCCTCGTCGTACATTCCCATCTGCTCGTTTTTCTTCTTCCTGCGAGCGCATGAAATCGTCGGCATAGATGAAGTCATTCCCGTGTTGTACGGCGGATCAATGTAGATCATCTTGACCTTGCCGAGATAGCTTTCCTGCAAGAGCTTGAGGACTTCCAGATTATCGCCCTCGATGTAGAGGTTTTCAGTGGTGTCCCAGTCCTTGCTCTCTGCCACACAGGGGCGCAGTGTCTTCCGGATCGGCTTGTTGGCTTCTACGATTGCCGCCTTCTTGCCGACCCATGTGAACTCGTATGCCTCGTCCCCGTCCACCACATCCGGCGAAAGCATCTGTTTCAGCAGCTCAAAATTGACCGCCCGCTTGTACACCTTCTTCTCTGCAGTTCGAAACGGGGCAGATTCAAATTTCATGTGGTTCATTAGGTCGCTCCTCCGATTTGATAATTTCTCTTTCCATTACCTTGCAATGCGCAATAACCTTTGTAGGCAAGTTCAACTATTTTTGATGGTAGTTTACTAATTCAGGGATAACATCATTATCCAAATCAATATAAACAAATTCACTTTTCCCAGAACAATACGGCATCAATCCACTATTGGGTTCAGGAATGAACAAAGTCTGTGCTTGATTTTTCATAAGTTCACCGTCAAAACGAAGAACGCCTCTATGCTTAAATGAATTACACCAGCTACACACCTTTGCAAAATTGGGGTGAATGTTTGCTTTATCTGTTCCATCTGAAATCAGCACAAAAGTTCAGGGTCTTTCTGCCTTAACTTTCTTCGAATACCCCCGACCGACATTCCTCTGAGTACTCTACAAAGGAACGTCCGTTATTTTGATGCGCACAAATATAGATTAGCAAAACAATAGTTTCATATAACGAATAGTAGGAATATATTGCATTCTCAGCATTATAACATCGTTGAAAGTATTGCCAACTATAAGGTTTGGTATCGGTATCCGCGTTTAGAAATCAAGATCAAGCAGAGTTGCTGCTTTTATCGTTTCATACCGTGCTTTGCCTAGGTAGCGATCAAGCGTCTGCAACAAGCGTAGGCAGTAACCTTTTTCCTTTGTGTTACCGTTCCGCAGTATTCTACGCTCATCGCCGCAGCATCATAGAACTGCGGTAGCTCCATCTTGTTCCAAGATGGAGCACACAACTCACTATACCGAAGCTCTCTCCTCTATATTGAAATTTACACTTTGATAGCTTCTCGTGAGTGAATTTGTAGGTCGGGTTTTTCGCAATAATGTTGTTCCAGTATTTATCGAGTGAAATAAAACCAGTACAATTCGACGACTTTATTTTCAAATAGTCTTTTTGCAAGCTAAAGTTGATACTTGGCGCCCTGATAAATTCACTTATAGTACCTCCAAATACTTTCGCAGCGTCTTCAACTCCGCGTTCATTTCCATCTGCCGGTTCAGCTGCTTCCTCCCGCCGCATTTTGTTTTCCAGCGCGGCGATCTGCTTTTCAAGCTGCTTCTTCTTTTCATCACGCTCAACAGATTCTTTCAGACTCTCGCCGGAATCCGTTAGCAGCTTCTCCCCGGCAATCTGGCGAACGAGGCTTTCATAGACGGCATCCATATTCAAGCCGTCGATACTAAGATGCAGCTCATCTTCTGGCATCCAGTCGGTATGATAATAGCGGCTGACCTTGAAGGCATTGCTGCCGGATGCAGCAGCCTCCTTGTAGCCGATCCACGCCTGAGCTTTGCCGTCACAAGTCAGAATAAAGAGAATGTGGTACGGGATTTCCTTGTCGATTTGTTTCAGCACCGCTTCGTCAAGCTGAGGATCGTTCAGGCGCACCTCGAACACTTCGATCTCGGTCACTGCTTCGCCCGCAGCAATATTCAGCGTAGACGCTGCCAGCTTGTTTCGCCAGTAGACCAACTTGATCTGATCAACAAACATACGGTGTAAGGCAGGGGAAACATCAAGATTTTCATAGAACTTCTGCTTCGGTATTCTTTTGTTAAATTCAGTCGCTTGAGGAAAACCTACCACTTTTAAAGTCACCTGCCAAACTTAGCTTTTAGTTCCGGATCACCATCTATCTCTTCAATTACCCACGGCTGCAAAAATAATTTATTTGCGGGTCTGCCATATTTACTGCATGGGTTGATCCTGCAGGCAAAATGACATAAAAATGTTGCAATTCTAAAACCACCCCATCATGCATCGGAAGCATCGCTGTATGAGTAGACTCATTAAGGAGATACCTTTATTAGTTCTACTTTGTTGCCGTCAATTCGCTTTAAATAAGCAACCCGAGCTTTTTTTTTCAGCCGCTTATTATAATATTTTGTCCTTGATCTTTTTTGCGATGATTACAACTAAAAAACACTACCAAAATTGATGTCGATACAACAAATACAATTCCAATTGCAAATCCGTATTTGTCGGAAACTTGTCATATACAGTTTCTTTATTATTACATTAGGAAGAAAAAGCAGCAATCCGCTTTGCAACCGATAAAGCACCAAGTATGCGCGGGGGCAACTTCAAAAAAATCAACAATATTTTTCATATAACCATCCTTATTTCACAACTAAGAAGCAAATCAGCTCAAAATCATCCAGTCCCCGAAACTGCACTGAGCAGTGCAGATGTTCCGCCGCTTTTTGAACAGACTGTCAATATCGTTTTCTTCTTTTTGCGTCAATGATGGAATTGATTGCCTCGCTCAGCAGCTCGGAGACCTCACCCATTTTGCGTCCGTCATCCGTCTCACTCATTGAATCGCTTGCAAAGCTCCGTACAAGGCTCGCCTTTGCCACGGCAAAGCAGACGCATCGTGTCAAGCAATTTCTTCGGGTTCAGGTAATCGCAGACAATTTCGCCCTCTTCGCTGATGTAGACCATGTAGAAGGGGTGAATCCGGTTCCGATTGTCAATGTTTACGCTGTCATTGATATTTCTGAGGACGAAAATCACACCGGCAGGAGAATCCTCTGTCTGTGCAACAATGGTGTGCAGTCCTTTCGGCGCGGTTTCAATATCCTCGTGCTGCTTCATGTATTCGAGCAGATCAAGCCGGAACTCGTTGAGTCCCAAATCCATGATGGAAATGCCGCTGGTCATGTCCTCAATGTCCACAACTTCCTCTTGCAGCCGCTTGAGCTGTGCGCGGCGGTATTCAAGGTCTCCCTTTTCCTCGGCATTGAGAAGATCATCGTCACCGGTGGAGGTCATAACTGAAATCTTCATGCGGGTTTCCACACGGCTTTTCAGGTTGATATACTCGTCGAGGTCCATATCCGGCCAGAAGTTTACGAGCTGGATATGGTCGTTTCTGCTTCCGATACGGTCAATTCGTCCGAACCGCTGGATAATACGAACGGGGTTCCAATGAATGTCATAGTTGATGAGGTAGTCGCAGTCCTGCAAGTTCTGACCTTCGGAAATACAGTCAGTTGCAATCAGAATATCAAGCTCATCGGTACTTCCGGGCAGGAGTACCGACTTTCCTTTGGAAACGGGTGAGAAACAGGTTAGAACCGTGTTGAGGTCTGCCCGGAGCTTTGGAATGGTAGTCTTACCGTCAACTGTGCCGGTGATCTCTGCCGTTTCCAGCCCGAAATTCTCTTTCGCAAATCTGCTGACATTCGCAAAGAGATAGTCTGCGGTATCAGAGAATGCCGTGAAAATTATGATCTTCTTATTACCGGGATTGATCGGATGCTTGATTTTCTTCCGGATCAAATCGAACAATGTTTGCAGTTTTGTGTCATGCTTCGACGTGATGTCTGCAATCATGAGGGACAGCAGTTCCAGATTCTCCGCGTCCTTTTCCAGTTCGCGCATCCATGAAACATAATCCATATCAGCGAGGTCAATTTTGACTTTCTTGCCGACGGAGAAGAAGTCGGTGTTCTGGTCATCGTAATCAAAATCTTCTGCGCCGGAAATCTCAGTTAGATTCAGGACGCAGCCTCCGGACTGATAGCTTTTGATCGTTTCAATGGTATCTTCAATCAGCTTTTTGATGCGGTCAATCGTCAAGCGGAAAGAAGCAACCGAGCTTTCCAGACGTTTGAGAAGGTTGATGCTCATCAGGCGGCGAATGCCTTCTTCACGTCCTTGCTGGGTAAGGCTGTTTCCCTTGTGGTGCGTCATGTCGATGTACTTTGCCAGCTTCGACGGCATAATATAATTCGACGGCGTATAGATCGTCAGGCTCAACGACATGAGCAAATTATAAATATCGTTATAGTTGATAGCGTCGCTCAGGTCTGTCAGGCAGGGACGCAGCGAAATCGGCGGCAGACGCTCCGGAAATTTACCGATGTCAGAAGTGTTGTAATACTTTTCAATGTGCTTTCTTGACCGTGCAATCGTCACGCTGTCCAGCAATTCAAAGAAATCAAAATCCAGCGTCCGCAAAAGCTCGTCCGTCGTGCGTTCGTCGGCAGGAAGCTTGCTCCATGCGTTGAAAGCCTTCTGAGCCTGACGGAAGATTTCGTCAATACTTTTGGTCGTATCGAGCTTTTTGCTCATCTGCGAAGCATCGCCCTCATAGGCGAGTGCAAGCTGATTTTTGAGGTCAATAAACTTGTTGTTGACCGGTGTTGCCGAGAGCATCAGCACCTTCGTTTTTCACCCGGCGCGAACGACTTTATTGAGTAGTTTCAGATAGCGGTTTTCCTTTGCGTCCTCGCCGGACACCTCGCCGCCGTTGCGGAAGTTATGGCTCTCATCAATGACAACAAGGTCATAGTTGCCCCAATTCAGACGGTCAAGATCAATGCCATTCGACTGTCCATGCTCACGGGAAAGGTCGGTATGATAGAGGACATCATAGCGCAGACGGTCTGTGGCAATGGGATTATTGATATAGTTGCCCTTGTATGTATTCCAGTTCTCAGAGAGCTTTTTGGGGCAGAGAACAAGCACAGATTTGTTGCGGTTCTCGTAATACTTGATGACGGCAAGTGCAGTGAAGGTTTTACCCAAGCCTACGCTATCTGCCAGAATGCAACCGTTGAATTTCTCAAGCTTACTGATGATAGCAAGAACAGCATCCCGCTGGAAGTTATAGAGCATTCCCCAGATTTTGCTTTCCTTAAAGCCTGTCGCTTCGTTCGGCAGCTCGTCCTCTGAAACGTCCTCAAGGAACTCCTTGAAAATGTTATAGAGTGCAACAAAGTAAATGTATTCTGGGGCGTTCTCACGATATGCAGCGGAGATATTCTCAATTACGACGTCAGTGACCTCCTGCAACTTCTTCTTGTCGTTCCATAGCTGTTCAAAGAGCCTGAGAAAGTAGTTGGCATTTTCAAAGCTCTCTGTTTTCTGCACCGGATAGTAGGCGTTGTTGCCGCGCTCACAGCCAAGATCAACTGTCGTAAAACCACTGATGGGCGCATAAGTACTCTCATCGACCGTCATAAAGCCCATCATCTG
>VOFC01006859.1_pt1 | contig 29731 bp, 55 predicted proteins | sample 5384161 | NCBI WGS metagenome assembly VOFC01 (sample SAMN12384722, study PRJNA508395) | human gut metagenome | isolation source: healthy gut B | host: Homo sapiens | reverse complement strand
CACCCTGCGTATGAGCATCGACGTCGACCGCAAGGCTGCCGCAAAGGCTACTCATTGCGTTCCGCTGAACTTCACTCGGCATATATCCTCCCCAGCATCGAGACATCGTTATCGACCTTCGAAGCCTGTTGGCCCAACTGTAGCCAAAGCCCGCTCGGCGATCGCGCCAACCTGCGGCTTCCGACCGGAAGCGCCCAGCCCATTTCGCCACCACCGTGCCGTCGAGCTACTACCTATCTTCACGCCATATCTCGGCGCCAGTAGGCTCCGGCCTGGCGATGTTACGGCGCGCTTTCCTTTCAACGACAGCTGAGAAGGCCTACCGCAACATCGCACCAACCACCGTCGGGGCGGCCTCGAGCTCCCGACGCCCAAAGCCATATCTCGACGAAACCGTCCGCCGCATGGTGAAAGCTTTGCGCCAGGGTGTATATTCCGTTGCCGAAGACTATCGCCACCGGCGACATCCCCGTGACTGCCGAACAGCAGGCTGCCGCCGAAGCTGCCGGCCTCGCAGTCCTGGCCACGCCACGACGCCGCTCGTCAGCCTCGACCTCCTGCGCGAGAAGTTGCTTCGTCGTAAGCCCCCTACGACGGTATGCTCGGCCTCCTACTTCGCCCGCAGTTATCTCGACCTCTACATGGCCACCGGCAATGCCGACGACCTCGCCAAGGCCAACGAGATTGCAACGGCCGAAGCCGACCGCTACGCACAGCTCATGGCCTTACGCCGTAAGCTCGACACGCCCACATTCAACCTCGGCACCTCCGAGCTCTACGGGCTGCAATACTCAGCGAAGCCGTCGCGCCCAGAACATCACCGAAGTGCTTCGCCGCCATGCCCGGCATACGCACCGACCCCGCCTTGGCCGACTATGCATCGACAGTGCTCGCCGCCACCTTCGACAGCAACCTCAGCACCGCGCCCATTGTATATGTGGAAGCCTACGACGCCGACGACATGGAAGCCGACATGGACTCCTACTCGCCATCGCAGCAGGCCATCCTACGCCAGGCGGCCGACCTCGTCCGACTCAACGAGATGGCCGGCATCGACCGCACGGCTTTCGCAAAGAGCCTTATGGACACCTACGGCTTCACGGCCACCCAGTGGTCCCAAGCCATCAACTGACTAATAACCGGCGCCGCCACTGTCCCTGCGAGGCTCGCGGCGCCATTTCTATGATTTATAAATGTTTATCGAACAGCCTCCTCTCTCTACCGCCTTCTATTCCCCGAAGCCGTATGGCGCATAAAGCAGCGCGGCAACGCCCGGTGGTATACCTCACCTTCGACGACGGCCCCATACCCGAGCAGACGCCATGGGTACTCGACCTGCCGACCACCTGGCATCAAGGCCACATTCTTCATGGTCGGCGACAACGCGACGGCACCCCCTGAACTCCTCGAAGAAGTGAAGCGCCGGGGCCACAGCTACGGCAACCACACCATGCACCATCTCCCAGGGCATGAAGGTGCGCGCTCGCCGATACATGCACGACGTGGCCGAGGCCGACAGGCTCATCGACAGTCCCCTCTTCCGGCCGCCGCACGGCATCATGCGCTGGGCGCAGGCAAAGGCACTCAAACAGAAATACAAATATAATAATGTACGACCTCGTCACCCGCGACTACCACGCAAGCAAGCCCAACGAGGTTTTCGACAACGTGCGCCGCTACACCCGCAACGGCTCCATCATCGTGTTCCACGACTCCATAAAGGCCGGCCGCAACCTGCGTCAGGCACTGCCGATGGGCATACAGTGGGCTCATCAACGAAGGCTATGAGTTCAAGCCCCTGCCACGTAGTGGGTCGACGCCGTCGTCGCTGCCGCGCGCGACGCCGGCGCCCCGTGCCGCCGCATCTGTGCGACTCGAAGCCCTCGACGATGCCGACACCGCCCTCTACGACAACTGATTGCCCGAGGAGCAAACGCCGGCATGGACTATCTGGCGCGCTATTCCGACATCCGCCGCGACCCGCGCCTGCTCCTCGACGGCGCGCAGTCGATGCTCGTGGCGGCATTCGCCTATGCTCCGACGCCCGACAGGCGAAGCCGGCTGATAGCTGACTACGCCCCGGCGACGACTACCATACAGTCCTCCGCGAGCGCCTGCGACCCGTGGCACAACTCATGGAGAGCCTCCACGAAGGTTCGGCAACGCGAATTTGCGTCGACACCGCACCTCTGCGCGAGCGCCTGTGGGCTGCCCGCGCGGGACTGGGGGTCGATAGGGCTCAACAACCAGCTCATCATCCCCGGTATAGGCTCGCGCGTCTTCCTCGCCGAAATCCTCTGACAGCCCCCTACCCCAACATTCAAAATTCAACATTCAACATTCAAAAATCCTGCATATCCTGCCGACGTTGCGTCGACGCGTGCCCCGGCGGAGCTCTCGACGGCAAGGGGCGGTATCGACGCCGGACGCTGTCTGAGCTACCTAACCATCGAGCATCGCGGCGACCTCCCGACACCCTCAGCCTCCGCGGACGGCGCATCTACGGCTGCGACATATGCCAGGACGTTTGCCCGTGCAACACCCCACGCCTCCCGAACCCGTGCCCGAGTTCGCCCCGCGCCCCGCAGTGGCAAGCCTAACCCTCGACGACATCGCCGCCATGGATGCCGCAACATTCTCGCGCACCTTGCCCGAAGCGCCGTGAAGCGCGCCAAGCTCTCCGGCTCCTGCGCAACGCCAAGAAGGCGTAATGGGGAATGGTAGAATTGGGAATAGTTAAAAAACAACCTCCCATCGCCACCCCAATCCCCATTACCCAATCCTACAAAAAAGTGAAAAATATCCCGGCGGTGGCGCGGGGTTGAAAGTTTTTTTCGTAATTTTGCCCTCTGATAGTTTTTCGAGCACTTGAAATCGTTAGTTCTATATATTTTGCCGCCGTCGCAGCGGTGTTTATGACTGGCTGTCACCGGCCGTGCCGATGCCTCCGAGGGAGTCGATATCGACTCTCTTGCATCCCGCGCGGCCATGGCATGGCCCGGCGACGCCGTCCACGACACCGCCCCGCCGAGAGCACCCTGCCCGACACCGTGCCGCTTGTCCTCGGCCCCGATACCGTGGCCGGCGACAGCATACCGGTGCTTCCGCCGCTCCCGGCATCACGGCGCCTTCAAGGGTTAAAAATATGTAAAGACCGATATCGACGGTCCCGTCACTTTCTCGGCCAACGACTCAATGCTCATCCTCGGGCGCGACTCGGCGTTCATGTACGGCGACGGCAAGGTGGCCTACGGCGACATAAAGCTCGACGCCGCCGAAATACGCATGGACCTAAACGACAACACCGTCTTTGCCGTCGGACGCACCGACAGCACCGGCGCGGTAACCGGCAAAGCCCGTTTTCAACGAGAAGGGCACCGACTACGAGGCCGCCACAATGCGCTACAACTTCAAGTCGGAGAAAGGCTACATCCGTAACGTGGTCACTCAGCAGGGCGAGGGGCTACCTCACCGGCGGCACGACAAAGAAGGACGTCGACAACGAGTTCTACCTCGCCGACGGCTTCTACACCACCTGCGACAACCACGACCATCCCCACTTCGGTTTCCACATCACCAAGGCCAAGGTGCGCCCGGGCAAGAACATCGTCGTCGGCCCCACCTAGCATGGTGCTCGCCGGCCTGCCCTCCCGCTGGCCGTGCCCTTCGGCTACTTCCCTTCACCGACAAGTACGCCGCCTCCGGCGTGATTGTGCCCAGCTTCGGCGACGACTACAACCGGAGGTTTCTACCTCAGCGACGGCGGATACTACTTCGCCATCAACGACAACATCGACCTCGCCCTCACCGGCGAAATCTACACCAAGGGCTCGTGGGGCCTGCGTGCCGCAAGCACCTACGCCAAGCGCTACAAATACAGCGGCAACTTCAACCTAAGCTACCTCAAAACAATAACCGGCGAGAAGGGCTCGCCCGACTACCTCCGTGGCCACGAACTTCCGGATTCTGTGGAGCCACTCGCAGGACGCAAAGTTCAACCCCAACATGTCGCTCTCGGCGAAGCGTCAATCTTCACCACATCGGGCTACACCCGCAGCGACCTCAACAGCTACTACTCCCGGCATTCACCGAGAACACCAAAAGCTCCTCGGTAAACATGACCTACCGCTTCCCGGAACAAAATGGAGCCTCTCCACCACCTTCAACGTCAACCAGCGCACACAGGACTCCACGCTCTCCATCTCCTTCCCCAACGTCACCGTCAACCTCTCGCAGGTTTACCCCTTCAAGCGCAAAGGCCATCGGCGCCGCTCGCTGGTATGAAAAATCAAGCTGTCCTACACCGGCCTCCTCCAAAATTCCCTCACGGCCAAGCAGAACGTCTTCTTCAAGAAGAGCCTCATCAGGACTGGCGCAACGCCATGAGCCACAGCGTGCCCGTGTCGGCCACGTTCAACCTCTTCAACTACATCAACCTCACTCCCTCCATACGCCTCACCGACCGCATGTACACCAAGAAGATCAACCGCGAAAGTGGGACGCCGAGCGAAGCGTCGAGAAGATGGACACCGTCTACGGCTTCTACAACGTGTGGGATTTCAAGCATCCGTCTCGCTCGACACCAAAATCTACGGCTTCTTCCAGCCCCTCGATTCCTGGGCAAGAAAGTGAAGATGATACGCCACGTCCTCACGCCGTCGGTGTCGTTCTCGGGAGCGCCTGACTGGTCGTCGCCCTTCTTCGGCTACTACGGCAGCTACGCCTACACCGACAGCCGCGGACAGGAACAGGTGAGAAAAATACCCAAGTTCCCCAACGCTCTGCTTCGGCGTACCGGGCCAGGGAAGACGGGCTCGGTATCCGTTTCGCTGTCGAACAACCTTGAGATGAAAATCAAATCCGACGCCGACTCCACAGGCGAGAAGAAGATTTCGCTCATCGAGAACCTCAACATATCGCAGAGCTACAACTTCGCCGCCGACTCGCTCAACTGGAGCGACATAAGCACTTCAATCCTCCTGCGCCTCACAAAAGAACTTCAACCTCAACCTCTCCGCCACCTGGGACCCCTACATATACCAGCTCAACTCGTCGGGCACCCCGTGAAGGTCAACAAAACGCGCCTCTCGGCCGGCAAGGGCTGGGGACGCCTCATGCGCACCGGAACATCGTTCAGCTACACCTTCAACAACGACACCTTTTAAGAAAAAGAGACAAGAAGGAAGACCCGCAGGGCGGCTCCGACAAGCAGAATACATCCGGGGCCCAGCACCAGCGCGACGTCGACGACGAGACCGCCGACAGCAGTTCCGACCCGAAATGGCCCCGACACGCCGTGGTGCCGTGGAGCCTTACGCTCAACTATTCTATCAACTACGCCTACGGCGCCTTCAAACAAGGAGAAAATGGAGTTCGACCAAGAATAACGCAGAACCTCTCGTTCAGCGGCAACTATCCAGCCCACGCCCAACTGGAACTTCTCCTTCTCGGCATCCTACAACTTCGACACGCACAAGCTCGCCTACATGAACTGCAACATCTCCCCGCGACTTGCACTGCTTCACCATGCGAGCAAGCCGTGCCCGTAGGCCCCTACAAGAGCTACAACTTCCACATCTCCGTGGTCGTCGATGCTCTCCGACCTCAAATACGACAAAGCGCTCCTCCCTCACCAACGGAATCCAGTGGCATTGACAATCCTCCGCAGGTTCGGCTCTTGCCTCAGAACAAAAATGCCCCCCTTTGGAAATATTTTCTGCCTTCATGACGCGGATATTTTTAGAAATTTAGCTAATTTTGCCGATTAATTAGGCGCAATGCCGCAACGTAACTCTTCAAGTCATGAGCAAAGATTACAAAGCGAACCCTTATAACCACGGCTCTGCCCCTACACCAACGGGCCTGTACACATCGGTCACCTCGCCGGAGTATATGTTCCGGGCCGATATCTACGCACGTTACCTGTCCGGCCGGTCGCCCGTCACTCATCGGCGGCAGCGACGAGCACGGCGTGCCAATCACACTCAAAGCTCGCGCCGAGGGCGTGACTCGCAGGACATCGTCGACCGTTACCACAAGCTCATCAAAGACTCTTTCGACGGTCCGTATATCTTTCGACATATATTCCCCGCACCACTTCCGAAATACACCACGCCACCGCGTCGGAATTCTTCCGCCATCTCTACGACAAGGGTGAGTTCGTAGAGCAGACCTCCGGAGCAGCTCTACGACCCCGAGGCCGGGCAGTTCTCGCCGACCGCTACGTCACCGGCGAGTGCCCCCACTGCCACTAATCCCAAGGCCTACGGCGACCAGTGCGAGGTGTGCGGTACGTCGCCTCAACGCTACCGACCTCATCAATCCGCGCAGCGCAATATCCGGCGCAAAGCCCGAGCTCCGCACCACACGCCACTGGTATCTCCCCTCGACAAATGCCCACCCTCCGCGAATGGATTCGAAGGCCATAAGGAATGGCGTTCCAACGTCTACGGCCAGTGCAAGAGAGCTGGCTCGACATGGGCCCTCCAGCCCCGTGCAGTGTCGCGCGCGACCCTCTTGGGGGAGTACCTGTACCCGTCGAAGGTGCCGAAGGAAAGGTGCTCTACGTGTGGTTCGACGCCCCATAGGCTGGCATATCAAACACCAAAGAACTATACCCCGACAGCTGGGAGACATGGTGAAGGACCCGAGACGCGCATCGTGAACTTCATCGGCAAGGACAACATCGTGTTCCACTGCATAGTCTTCCCCATGCCATGCCTATACCTACGGCGACGGCTTCCAGCTCCCCCGACAATGTCCCCGCCAACGAGTTCCTCAACCTTGAGGGCGACAAGATTTCCACCCGCGCAACTGGGCAGTGTGGCTCAACGAATACCTCGACGACTTCCCCGGCAAGCAGGACGTGCTCCGCTACGTCCTCACGGCCAATGCCCCGAGACCCGCGACAACGACTTCACCTGGGCCGACTTCCAGGCCCGCAACAACAACGAGCTCGTGGCCATCCTGGGCAACTTCGTAAACCGCGTCATGGTGCTCACCAAGAAGTACTTCGAGGGCGTGGTGCCCGCTGCCGGCGAATACACCGACGTCGACCGCGAGGCCTTCTCCGAAATGAAAGCGCCTGCCGAGAGCCTCACCGACAACCCGAGGGCTTCCACTTCCGCGAGGCCGAAGGACGCCATAGGCTTCTCGCGCCTCGGCAACAAGTACTTGCAGGACTGCGAGCCATGGAAGATTTTCGCCACCGACCCCGCACGCGTGGCCACCGTGCTCAATGTGCGCCCAGATATGCGCCTCCATAGCCGTAGCCATCGAGCCCTTCATGCCTTTCAGCAGCGAGAGCCGCCGCCATGCTCGGCATGGACAAGCTCTCGTGGGACATCCTCGGCAGCGACAGCGCGATAGCCGCCGGCACAACCCTCGGCGAGCCCGTGTTTCTCTTCGAGAAAATCGACGATGCCGCCATCAAGGCTCAGACCGACCGCCTCGAACGCATAAAGCGCGAGAACATAATCAAAAACTGGCAGCCCGGAGCCTCAGAAAGCCACAGTGCAGATGGCCGACTTCGAGCGCCTCGACCTCCGCGTAGGCACCGTGCTCGAGTGTTCGCGCGTCAAGAAGGCCGACCGTCTGCTATGCTTCAAAATCGACGACGGTACCGACAAGCCCCCGAACCATCGTGAGCGGCATCGCCGAGCACTACGCACCCGACGACCTCGTGGGCAAGCAGGTGGTGTTCATCGCCAACCTGCTCCGGCAAAAATCAAGGGGGCATCGAGTCGCAGGGCATGATACTTTCGGCGCTCAACGCCGACGGCAGCCTCTGCGTGGTGGCACCCTCGACAACGGCAACTCCCGGTGCGGGCGTAAATAAATTTACGCCATGCGTCCCCGGATTCTTATCGTCTACACAGGCGGCACAATAGGCATGATCGAAGACCCCGCCACAAAGGCGCTGCGGCCTTTCGACTTCTCGCATCTTATCGACAACGTACCCAAGATAAAGATGCTCGACTATGAAATCGACAATATCCAGTTCCACCCGCCCATCGACTCGTCGGACATGGATATTTCGCACTGGCAGAGCATCGCCCACAGCATAGCCGACAATTACGACCGTTACGACGGCTTCGTGGTGCTCCACGGCACCGACACGATGGCCTACACGGCGTCGGCGCTGTCGTTCATGCTGGCCAACCTCGACAAGCCCGTCATAATCACCGGCTCGCAGCTGCCCATAGGCGAGGTGCGCACCGACGGCGAGGAAAACCTCATCACCGCACTCCAAATAGCAGCCGAGCGACGCCCCTGACGGCACGCCGATGGTGCGCGAGGTGGCCATCCTCTTCGAAAACTACCTCGCGCGGCAACCGCTCGACAAAGCGCTCGGCCGACAACTTCAACGCCTTCAAGAGCAACAACTATCCAGCTTTGGCAAAGATAGGTCTCGGCATACACTACGACACCGACGCCCTCAGTTCGGGAGAGAGCACCGGCACCGGGCTCACGCCGCGCTATGAACTCGACAGCAACGCTGTGATTTCTATCGACCTCTTTTCCAGGCCTGAGCGAGCGCGTGCTGCGCCACCAGCTCGCCACCCCGGCATCAAGGGCATAGTCCTCCACGTTCGGTGCCGGAAACGGCCCCACATGGGACTGGTTCATCCGCGCCATACGCGAGTCCGTCGACCGCGGTATGGTGATTCTCAACGTCACAGTGCGTCAACGGCGGCGTCCACACCAACCGCTACGTCGGCGGCGACCTCCTGGCCGCAACGGGTGGTGTCGGGCCACGACATCACCTTCGAGGCCGCCATCACAAAGATGATGTTCCTCTTCGGCCTGGGTCTCGACACCGACGAAGTGAAACGCCGCCTCGGCCTCCCATTGCCGGAGAACTTTCGCTGAACTACGACAAACCGCTGCGCTGATGTCACGCCTCCTCTTCGCCATCATCCTTTGCCCTTTTTGCGGCGACGGCTCCTGGTAGCCGTGGCCGCCCATGCGGCGCCGAGATGGGAAGTGGTGGAGACAGGCCCGCACCCGACGACGACCGCACCGAGGCATTCGACGCTGCCGTACGCGACGGCATGGTGTATCCGCGTCAACGAGGAAATCAAGGTGAGATTTTCTCCATCCTCGGCCAGCTGGTCACCTCGCGCCGCCTGCAGCCCGGGTTGGTGCGCCTCACGCTCCCGCAGAAAGGCGTCTACATTCTCCGCGCCGGCGGCTCCACGCGACGCATAAATGTATGATGCACAAACATCAAAGAATCCACATGACTGACATAAAGATACATATCGCCAACACCTCGGCCAATCCTCCCGGCCTATGCCACCGAGGGCGCGGCGGGCATGGACTTCCGTAAAGCCGCACTCACCGAGCCCCTCGTGCTCGCGCCGCCCGGCGCCCGTGTCCTCGTGCCCACGGGGTTGCGCGTGGCTATTCCTCGAGGGGCTATGAGTTGCAGATGCGCCCGCGTAGCGGCCTGGCACTGCGCCACGGCATCACCCCTGCTCAACTCCCCGGCACCATCGACAGCGACTACCGCGGAGAAATAGGCGTAATCCTCATAAACCACTCCTCCGAACCCTTCACCGTCAACCCCGGCGAACGATAATGCCAGGGCGTGGTGAAGCCCCCGTGGCTCATGCCAAAACCGCGGTGCGCCGTCGACACCCTCGACGATACCGCACGCGGCGACGGCGGCTTCGGTCACACCGGCCGCTGACGGGGCCTCACTCATTATAAGATGCGAAACCCCGTATATCTTCTCTCCTCCCCATAGTGCTGCCCCTGGGGCCTGGCGTCGCCCGTGCCCGATGCCGACGCCGTGCGCAAGGCCGAGTATCTTTCCGAGGCCTACGCCCAACCTTCGACAGCACCCCACAGCACACAGTACTTCCTTCTGCGCCACGCCGCCGCCATCAACCCTGACGACCCATACATTGCCGGTGCCCTGGCGGAGATAGAATTCCTCATGCCCGGCGTGTCAGAAGCACGACGTGAAAAAGAGTTACGACGCACTGCGGCGCCGATTTTTGAGCCGAACCCGCAAACAGCAACTACGCCGACATGTTCTCGCGCGCCGCACTAGCGCCATGGCGACCCGACGATGGTGGCCGCCACGAGCTCCATTCCGCCGCCATACCAGCCAACAACGAGGCCGCCGTGCAGCTCGCCATGACACTCACGGAGCGCTTCGACGCCCGGGGCGATACCGCGACATCGACCGCGCCCCTCGCCATATGCCGCGACGTGGAGAGCCGCGTGGGCCGCAACTTCCGCACCACAGCCCTCAGCACCTATATAAACAGTACCATATGACACCGCCGCCGTGGTCGACGACATACGCGCTCGTGGCCGACGCTCCCCCGATCCGCGCAACCTCCTTATGGCCGGCACCCTCTACACAGAACGACATGCCCGACAGCGCCCTGGCTGTCTTCGACCGCGCCGCCGGTCTCGCCCCGCACCAAGGCAATCAATGCCGCACGCGCCGACATAGCCTCCGCAACGGCTGCGACTCCGCCTTCCGCGCCGAAGCCCGTGCCGCCATTCTTTCGGAAGACCTCGACTTCGACCGCAAGGCCATACCCAAAACTATGTCGAGGAGGTGTTCAACGACAGCACCGCCACTGCCGACACCGACAGCCTCTTCGGCGTCGTAATGGACCTGCATCCGGGCCAGCCTCAACTCCACGACCTCTACGCGGCTTATCTCACGGCCCTCGAACGCTACGCCGACGCCGCCGAGCAATATGCCCTCAGCAACGACCCTCGACCGCGGCAACGACCGCCGGCTTGCCGAGATGGTGCGGCTCAACTTCCTCGACGACAAGCCCCAACGCGCCCGCGACATAGCTCTCGGCGCAGCCGACTTTCCCGCCAACGGCTACTTCCCGTGGCGGTGGCATCGGCATATGTGAACATCGACCCGCAGGCAGGCGTGGCATTCATCGATTCGCTCGACATGACTGCCTACACCGACAACGTAAAGTCGATACTCCACTCCACCCTCGGCGACCTGCTGTGGCAGCAACGCAATCTTCGACGCCGCCTCCGAAGCCTACCACAAGGCATTCTCCGAAGACCTCACAAACTACGGAGCCATGAACAACTACGCTTACGCATGCGCCGAGGCCGACCGCGACCTCATCGACGCCGAGCAGTATGCTCCATGGCCGTCGGCGCCGAGACCGAGAACCACACCTCATCGACACCTACGCATGGGTGATGTACCGCAAGCAGGGTATGTACGCCGTGGCCAAGCAGTTGATAGAGAGCCATCGGCCTCGCCGAAAAGATACCGGCGCATCGGCCGAACTCTACGACCATGCCGGCGACATAAACTTTGCCCTGGCGACACCGACACTGCCGTCGCCTTCTCCGGCAGAAGGCCCTCGACCTCACCCCCGACAGCGACATAATCCGCCGCAAAATCGAGGAACGCCGAATCATCGAAAACGAATAATCCATAAGCTACAATGTATAAATCATTTATAAAATACACTTCAATCTTCCTGCTCCTGGCCGCGCTCGCCGGAGGCTGCCGCAGCCGCAGGCGCAGGTGAGCGAACAGCCCTACACCCCTCCGCCGAAACACAGAGCCAGACACCGGCCCGTGCCGCCGACCGCAATATTCCCGCCGACCGCCGGTGCTTGAAGCCCTCGCCGCCACCTACGGCGACTGGCAGTCGGTATCGATGCCCGTGAAGGTGCAGATTACCTCGCCCAAACGCATAAGCGTGTCGGGCACGGCGAAGATGGTCAACGGCAAAGCCCTTAACCATATCGCTGCGCATGCTCGGCCTGGTCGACGTGAAGCAATCTATGCCGACGCCGACTCGGTGCTGCTCGTGTCGCGGGCAGCATCGCTCTATGTATGTGAGCCTATGGCCGCACTCACAAAATATACCGGCCTCACACTCTCCCGACCTCCAGGCCGCCCTCCTGCCGTGCATTCAGCGCCGGCAAGGGCCAGATACCGCCGGCGACTACGGCGCCTTCGCCGTCAGCCCCTCGGCCGAGGGCGGCTACCTTCATGACACCCGCCTCCACGGGCGCCGTCCTCACGGGCTTCGCATCGAGACGCCCGACAACGGCACGCCCTACGTGAGCGCTTTTTCGCGGCCGAAACCGCCGTCGCCACGGCCATGATGAGCATGGGCGTAGCGCAGACTGCCGAAGTCGGTGCCGTCGCCCCGAGCCTCACCGTCGAGGCATCGGCCGGCAAAATCAGCCTTCGCCAACGTCACATGGTCGCTCGACCGCGCGCAGTGGAATACCACCCAGTCGCTCAGCCGGCCGTCGATACCCCGCAATGCTCGCCGCGTGGGCATGACGCAATTCGTCAACATGCTTAAAAAGCTGTAAACGATATGTGGCGGCGCTGGATTGTATTTCTGCTCGTAGCGGCATCGTGCATCGGTGCCGCACCCCGACGCACTGCCGACGACGTGCGCCGCGAACGCCGCGCCGCCTCGAAGAAAATCGAGTCGACGCGCCGCGAACTGTCGGCCAACGAGGAGAAGACACGCCGCCAACTCCTCGACCTCCACGCTTGAAGGCGAGATACGCCAGCGCGACCTCCACGCCCGCGACCCTCCAGCGAAAGGTCAACGAGCTCACTCAACACAACCGGCGCCTCGCCGACACCATCGCCGCCAACGAGGTGCAGCTCAAAGCCTTGCGCCGCTCCTTGGCCAACGCCCTCCGCGCCGCGCGCCCGCCAGCGCAACATGGCCTCCGACGCCTCATTCATATTCAGCGCGGGCAGCTACGACGCCGCCCGCAGCCGCGTGCGGTGGCTGCGGCAGCTGAGCCGCTGGCAGGCCGACAAGGCGCGGCAGGTCAACGAAGAAGCCGCCGCCCTCGAAGTGCGCCGCCAGCGCCTCGACAGCCTATCCGTCTTGCTTAAAAGCAGCCTCGACAGCCTCTCGACGGAGCGCCGCGTGCTCGCCGGACGGCGCGACAAGGCCGACGCCGCCGTAGGTCAGCTCAAAAAAGCAGAGCCGCAACCTAAAAGCGCGTCATCGAGCAGAACAAGCGGCAGATGGCCGAACTCGACCGCGAGCTCGACCGCATCATCGAAGCCGAGCGCCGTGCCGCCGAAGAAGCCGCACGCAAGGCACGCCAAGACCGCGCCGACGGCAGCACCTCCCCCGTGCCCCGCAGGCCCCACCTGAAGCCGACATGCGCCTCACCGGCTCGTTTGCATCAACAAGGGGCGCCTCCACTGCCCCTCGACCGCCGCGCCGTGGTGACATCGACCTTCGGGCGCCACACCCCACGAGAGCCTCCGAGCGCGTCGAGGTGCAGAACAACGGCATCGACTTCGACACCGAGCGCGGTGCGTCGGCGCGTGCCGTGTTCGACGGCACAGTCACCGCCGTCGTCGTCATGGACGGTTTCCAAACGTAGTCATCGTGCGCCACGGCGAATACCTCACCGTCTATGCCGGCCTCTCCGACCTGCGCGTGCGCAAGGGCGACAAACTCAAAACAGGCGACCTCATTGGCACCGTCTTCTCCGACCCCGCCGACGGAGGACGCACACGCCTGCACTTCGAGCTGCGCCACGAGAAAGACAAAACTCGACCCCGCCGACTGGCTCCGACACTGACATATAAGCAAATACCATGCCAAACTCTCCGACTGCCAGACGCCACAGCACCACCTCGAAGGTGCTCAAGGCCCTGGGTGTGTTCGGAGGCGTGCAGGCGGTACAGATGCTCTGCTCGGTGGTGCGCACCAAGCTGAGTGGCGCTGTGGATAGGCCCGGCGGGAGTGGGTTTGATTACACTCTACAACGCCACCGTCGACCTCATCTCCACCACATCGCAGCTCAACCTGCGCCCGGCGGCGCCGTGCGCGACGTGACAATGGCTGCCGAAACGGCAGTCGACACTGCCGGCCACAATCGCGCCCTCGACACCGTTACGGCCGCCGTGCGCTGCGTGGCCATTGTTCTCGGCACGCTCGGCATGATTTTTGTGTTCTTGGCATCGCCTCTGCTGGGGCACCTCACCTTCGGCGACGGCTCCCACACCACGGCATTCATGGTGCTCTCGCCCATGTATGCTTCTGCTGTCGGCCATTGCGTCGGGCGAATGGGCCGTGATGCAGGGCATGAACCGCCTCAAAGCGCTGGCCAAGAGCACCATGTGGGCATCGCTCACCGCCACCGCCGTGGCAATACCCCTCTTCTACTTCCTGCGCATACGCGGCATAGTGCCTGTGCTCATAACTTTCGCCGCATGCAACTGCCTCTATGCCCTTGTGTTCGGCGCACGCACGCCACGCGTGGCCCATGACGCTGCGCGAGGCCTTCCGGGCAAAGCCGGGGTATGCTGTCGCTCGGCCTCTACATGACCGTCAGCGCCGGCGTGGCTCTCCTGGCAAGCTACATCTTCGCCGCGTGGCTCAACCGCACGGCATCCGACGCCGCCGTAGGCATATATCAGGCCGGTTACACGCTGGTCAACACCTATGTGGGCATGATCTTCACCGCCGTGTCGATGGAATACTATCCTCGCCTCACCGCCGTATCCGGCAGCCGCACGCGCACCATGACGGTGGTGTCGCACGAAATCAAGATTGCCCTCTGGGTGATAATGGCCATGGTTCCGGCCTTCATCGCTCTCTCCGACGTGCTGCTGCGCCTCCTTTACAGCGCCGACTTCGGCGCCGCGCTGCCCTACATCCGGCCATCATAGGCGTGGCGCTGCGCGCCGTATCGTGGTGCCTGGCCTACACCATACTGGCCCGGGGCGACGGCCGAATCTACATCATCACCGAGAGCGCCAGCGCAGCCGTATTCCTCATCCTCAGCATCTTGGGGTTCAAGACATTGGGATATACCGGACTCGGACTCGCATACATCGGATGGTACGGCGTATACACCGCCATATGCTACGCCGTTTACCACCGGCGCTACGGCCTCCGTCTGCGCCGGGGCATAGGCCTGCTCACGGCGGCAACACTGGCCGTCGGCGTCCTGGCATGGATTGCGGCCGCATGGTCGCTTGTCGCCACCGGCGCCATAGCACTTGTCGGCGCCCTTTTGGCGCCGCACGCACCCTCATCGCCGACCGCCGCACACGCTGACAGCGTTTTTGGCAATGTGGGAATTTTAGCTATTTTTGTGCGTCAATTCATCTGCCATGCAATTCAACACCGACTACTTCGCCCACATCGTCGAAGAGGCCATAAAGAACCTCTCCTACCCCACGGTTGCCCCAAGCTCTACGACCCCATCCGCCACACCCCTCGAAGGCGGGGGGCAAGCGCCTGCGCCCCATGCTCACGCTTGCAACTTTGCCGCGCTGAGCCACCGCGACCCGCAGGAGGCCGTCAACCAGGCCGTTGCCGTGGAGCTCTTCCATAATTCACCCTCCTCCACGACGATGTGATGGACAACGCCGACCTTCGCCGCGGCCGCCCCGCGGTGCACCGCAAATGGTCGGTGCCGGTGGCCATACTGTCGGCGACGCAATGCTCACCATGGCGTCGCAGCAGTCGCGAAGGGCGCCGGCGACCTCCGCACCCCCTCGAAGAGTGCTTCAACACCACCGCCATGGAGGTCTACCAAGGCCAGCAGCTCGACATGGAATTGAAAGCCGCAACAACGTCACCGTCGACGAGTACAACTTCCCTCATGATAGGCCCAAAACGCGTCGGTTCTGGCCGCGCCTGCCGCCTGGGCGCAATAATGGCACGGGCATCGGGAAGCCGAGGCCAAGGCAATGTACGACTACGGCTACGCCCTTGGCATGGCATTCCAGCTGCGCGACGACTGGCTCGACACCTTCGGCGACGCAGCCCTTTTCGGCAAGGGAAATAGGCGACATCAAACCGCAAAAAGACGTGGCTCTCATCACGGCCTCGGCCCGAGCCCGAGGAGCTGCCCCGCAATACTCGCCGAAGACCTCGACGACCAGGAACTCATTCACGGTAAAGGCAGTCTACGACCGCCACCACCTCGGCGACCGCTGCCGCGACCTGGCGCAGAGCTATAGCCGCACGGCAAGCGCCATCCTCGACACCGTCGACATCGGCGTCGACGCCCGCCGTTTCTTCGCGTCGCTCGCCGAGCGCGCCTATACCCGCACACACTGACGATGATCGACACCCACACGCATCTCTATCTTCCCGGATTTCGCCGCTGCTGACACTCCTGCCGGCGCACAGCCCATGCAGGGCTGCTGCGACGCTGTCGACCGGTGCCGTGGCGGCAGGGAAAAATGATATTGCCCTGCGTCGACCGCCTCGGTCGACCCCATGAGCGCGAGCTGCACGCCTGCGCCCCCGACGTGACGGCCTCGCCATGGGCCTCCACCCCACCGGAGGTGCGCGACGGCTGGCCCGACGAACTGGCCTACCACTCATGGGCGCGTCCTATCCGACGGAAACCCCTATTGCGCCGTGGGAAATAGGCATCGACCTCTTCATTGGGACCGCACCTTCGTGGACGCACAGATGCAGGTGTTCGACCGCCAGCTCGACGTGGCCGCCCGTGCCGGCCTCCCCGTGATAACCACTGCCGCGAGGCCCTCGACCCCGCACTCGAAGTGCTCTCCGACCATCCGTGTGCCGCCGGCCGTGTTCCACAGCTTCGGGGGCACCGGGCCGACGTCGACCGCATACGCGCCCTGGGCGACTATTACTTCGGCATCAACGGCATCGTCACCTTCAAGAACCCGGCTTGCGCGACGTGCTGCCGGGCCATAGGCCCCGGACCGCATCCTCACCGAAACCGACTCTCCCTACCTCCCCGTGCCGCACAGGGCAAGCGCAACGAAAGCTCCTTCATCCCCCTGATACTGGCGCAGACAGCCGCAGCGCTCGGCGTGGACACAGACGTGGCCGACGCCACTACAACGGCCAACGCGCGCCGTCTTTTTAAATATGAACCATCGCCGCACCGCAGCAATGCCGGGGCGGTTTTATTATATAAATCTCTATAAAAGAAACTCTTTTGAATTATGGCATCCATTGGTTCGGTAATGACGAAGGCCGGTCGCAAGGGTCCCTGCTTCTGGCAGCGGCGAGCTCGGCAAAGAAGTGGCCATCGAGCTCCAGCGTCTCGGCGTTGAAGTCGTGGCGTGCGACAAATATCCCAACGCCCCCGCCATGCAGACTGCACACCGCAGCTATGTGTTCAACATGCTCGACGGCGACACTCGTCAGGTCATAACCCCTCGAGCAACCCGACCATATATACCTGAAATAGAGGGCCATCGCCACCCCGGTGCTCGTCGAGCTCGAGGCCGAAGGCCACCATGTGACGGCCAACGCCGCCCGCCTCACCATGAACCGCGAGGGCATACGGCGCCTCGCCGCCGAGACTCTCGGCCTGCCCACATCGCCCTACCGCTTTGCCTCGACCTACGAGGAATTCCATGCCAGGCCATCGGCGAGATAGGGCTCCCCAGTTGTCAAGCCCGTGATGAGCTCGTCGGGCCACGGCCGGCACCGTGCGCACCGAAGAGCAGATCGACGCCTGCCTGGCGCGAGGCGCAGGAAGGCGGCGTGCCGGTGCCGGCAAGGTAATTGTGGAGGGCTTCGTGTCGACTTCGACTACGAGATTACCCTCCTCACCGTCCGCAGCGTCAGCGGCACTGTGTTCTGCCAGCCCGTGGGACACATTCAGGTCGACGGCGACTACCGCATATCCTGGCAGCCGCAGGCCATGAGCCCGAAAGCGCTCGACGACGCCCAGCGCGTGGCAAAGGCCGTGACCGACGCCCTCGGAGGCTACGGCATCTTCGGCGTGGAGCCTTCGTGAAGGGCGACAAGGTGATATTCAGCGAAGTGTCGCCGCGCCCCCACGACACCGGCATGGTAACAATGATATCGCAGGACCTCAGTGAGTTCGCCCTCCACGCCCGCGCCCTTCTCGGCCTCCCGTGCCCGCCGTGCGCTTCCTCGGCCCGTCGGCATCGAAGGCCATCGTCGTCGAGGGCGACAGCGACTGCGTGGTGATGGACAACCTCGAAGGCGTCCTCTCCGACCCCGGCGTACAGCTCCGCATCTTCGGTAAACCCGAAGTGCGCGGACACCGCCGCATGGGCGTAATCCCGCCACCGCCGATACCGTCGACGAAGCCATTAAGGCCGAGCGCGCCCTTACGCCGCCCTCAAAGTCCGCGTCCTTCCCCGCGAGCAGAACTGAACCAAGCTTAAAATAACGGACGGCGCCACTGCCTATGGCGCCGTCCGATTTATATCTTATACAGCGAATTATCAGTTGATTGTACCGCCGGTCGATGCCGTTCGGCGCAGATTGAAGGGCACTTTGATGGTGCCGGCGGTCGACGCCGTGGCTTTGCCGTCGACGATATCGCCGCCTTACAGTCACAACGCCGGCGGTGGCGGCCTCAAGCTTCCGGCATAGGGCGATGTTGCCTTCTCCACAGTCACCACGGCTCCCGTCGAGGCCTCGCAGTCGACCACGTTGGCCGGTTCGCCCACCTTGACATTGCTTCCTGTCCGGTTCTCGACACGGCCTTATTGGCCGTCAATTCTTTGATTTCCATCGACGAGCCCGTTTCGCCTTGATGTCGGCATCGGAACACTCCACTTTTGCACGGCCACGGCGCCGGTCGAGCATTCGAGCTCGAAGTCGCCGGCGATGCTGAGGTCGCCGTTGACGGTGAGCTTCGCGCCGGTGCCGAGCGATATCTCGTCGATCGCTTTCGACGCCACTTTCACCTGATGCGCAGACTCTCGGTAGAGCGCACATTACGGCGGAAATTGTCGGGCTCACCGTGAGTTTTCCGTCGCGCACCGACACCTTCACATCGTTGATTGTCGGGGGCCTGACCACGGCCCCTCGGCACCGGGAGATATTCCACCGACGCTACCGAAGTCGATTCGTGAAAGTCGCCCAGGTTGAGGTTGCGGGTAGCCGTCGTGTCCGACGGCCGGAAGCGGTCGCCGTTCATGGCAGATAGGAGTCCCGCGGCGCAGAAAGCCGCCAGAGGATACCGATGAGAAGAAATTTTTCATAGCAATTATTTAAATAAGATTGTAGATACATCTATAAGACGCCCCAACTACCAAAAATGTTACACCCACAACCCAAATTTTTTCAAACCAACAAAAATTTTCAGACATAAGAATATAAAATCCCCCGCGCAACCTACACTTGTGGGCTACGCACTTGTCACGTAGCCGTTCAGTTACGAAGGGTATTTTTAGGTGTTGTATTTCGCCGACGCAAGGTTAACGCCTGATGAAATCAAGAGCTATTTCGGCCGCTGTCTTCATTTCAACAACTTTCTATCGTTGTCGCCGCTTTCCAATACGCTCATCTGATGGATGGCTTATTTGGTTCAGTTTTATAAGTCGCTCGCTTTGTGACATTCCCTGCTCCTGATGAAAACCGCATTGAGGTTTTCCATATTCGACAGGCAAATGAGTTCGTTGATTGTGGCATAGTCGCGTATGTTTCCTTTCTGCTCGGGGTGCCGCGCCATTGTTTTGCCGTCACGCCGAACATCGCCACATTCAGCACGTCGGCTTCATTGGCGTAGATGATGCTTGCCTGAATCGGTGTGACTTCCGCCGGCACAAGGTTATGTTTTATCGCATCGGTGTGTATACGGTAGTTGATTTTCGACAATTCTCGCTTGGCCGACCACCCCAGCAACCGCTGTCCTCCGTTTTAAGCCGCTGAAATTTTGACTATGTATAGTTCAAACTCTACTGAAATCCAACTTGCGAACTTGAATGCAATGTCTTTATGCGCGTATGTTCCTCCATATCGACCTGATTTTGCAATTATACCAACAGCATTTGTCGTTTCAATCCATTATTTGGAGAGAGGGTAAAGGCATTTAATCCAGCCTGCACTCTCCCAAACCCCTCGAATTCGGTGGGTTTAAAATCGGGATTATACAGCTGTTCCCAAATTCCAAGATATTCGATAGTATTACGATTACGCATCCAATTAGCAATAACAGCATTAGGGTCATCACTCTTATGGAGCGCCAAGTCGGTCAAAGATATGTAGTCATCTCCATTAACAGAAATAATCGTAATATTCGGTATTTTGAACAATAATTTTTGCCATAAGATTTTTGAGACGATTGTTTTACAACTACAAAAGTACATACAATTTCCTAATACGAGCTATTATGGTGCATCTTTTACGCGCCAATAAAAGTTTACAAAGGTTCAATAAATCCCGGCTTGTGCTTTTGGGGGCTGGGGGATTTGGGAGAGGGTGGAGATTACTTATTTTCGGTGGCTTTATTATTATCTTCAAAATTTTTAGAGTATCACCTCATAAATTCTGCGGCGGACTTTCAACCCAGCTTCATTAGTAAATGGAATTCCACCATACCACTTCTTCATTTCAGCAATTTCTCATCGTTGTCGCCAAGTTTCAATTTGTGCACCCATCCATCTGATGTGCCCAATACACACGACGGCTAAGCTGCACTTATTATAACTAAAATGGTCAAATTCGACCACTTTGAAATAAACTGGGATTAGAGGTGGGAAAATCTCCAGCTTTGTCGCAATCAACTCCATGTGTGCAAAATATTACCGCCCCGGTGAGGTAACCGAGGCGGTATGGGATGCTGAATGTGGGTGCGATCAGCGGTTGTAGGTCTTGGTCACCTTGGTGCCGCGACGCACGATGTAGAGACCGGCGGAGGGATTTTCACGCGGCGGCCGTCGAGGGTGTAGTATTCGGCGGGAACGTCGGCTTCCTCAACCTCAACGCCCTCGATGCCTGCGGGCTCGGTCACGGTCATGGTCTTGGTGCTCCAGTTCACAGTCACGGTATATTCCTTGGTCTTCACGGTGCCCGTCATGCTGATGGCCTTGGGGTCGTTAAGCTGCACGATGGTCACTTCCTGCCCGAGGCTTGCGGTGACGTCGGCGGCCACGCCCCAGCGGTTGCCGTCGGCATTGAGCTCGTTCCAGTTCGATGCCAGCGATTTGGCAAAGGAGAAATAGCCGCCTATGCGTGTGGTGGCGGTGAAGCGCGGGCCCTCGGCCTTCATTTCCACACCTTCGAGGGCGACTCTCAGGTGCCGCCGCCGACCTCGCCGATGATATAGAAGCTCGACGGCATGTCGGCCGGAGTCTCATCGGGATCAATCTTGGTATAGGTGGCCGTAGCCCTGTCGCGTCTCTTCGCTGCCGGCGGTTGCCGTCCAGCGCAGAGTGATGGTGCCCTGCGGATGCCCCTCGCCTATCACCACGGGCGTGCCCGAGGCGCTCACTGCAATCCGGCACCGCCGTCGACGCTCACGCTGCCGCGCTCGGCATTGACAAGCGGCCGTAACGGTGAAGGTGGAGTGTCGAAGCTCGTGCCCGAGGGCGAGCTCTATGCGGGGAGCGTTGATGGCGTTCTCGTCGTATACCACGGCTATACCCGTCGAGCCCACCGTGCCGCTGATGGTGGTTGCGGTGGCGGTAAAAGTATTGCCGCTCACGAGGTCGCGGTAGGTACCGGCAGGAAGATAACCGCCGCCGTTGGGCACGCTCACCTGGCGTCCCTGGCCGTTGCCCACCACGATGCAGGCACCGCCGCCGGCGCGGGTCACGACGGTCACGCCGTCGGCCGACGCAAGATATTCGGGCGTGTCGCCCATTGCGTTGCGCAGCTTGTTGACGGCGGCTATATGCTTGGCCTTGAAAGCCTCGCTGCCCTTCACGCCCACGCGTATGGCCCGTGCGGCTCGTTTCGAACGGACGCGACAGATAGAGCGCCGCAGCACCCTGACGGCAGGCGTTGATGGCCCACGCGCGGTCGATTACGGTCTGCGGCACATATTTGGTGGCGCCGTTGTCGTTGGCATAGGTGTCGTGGCTCTCGGCCCAGTACACGAGCTTGCTTGCGCTCGAGGCCGCGGGCCGTATAGGCGCCGAAACTCGTGGTGGCGCGGCCGGCGCACGTCGTCGAGCACGGTGTTGCAGTAGCGGTTGTCGGTAATCGACATATTTCATATATTCCGGCACGAGGGGCGTTCTCGTCGCCGCCGGGGCTGTCGAGAAGCTCGCCGTAGTGCCACAGGCCCGGCACGGAGGTTACGGTGCTCCAAGGCGCAGCCCTCCGAAGGAAGGCCGATATGTTTCGCAGCATCCCAGCGTATACCCTTCACGCCGGCGGCTTTTAAGTTCTTCCACATAGGTTTTACGGCAGCCTGCACGTCGGCGTGCTCGCTGTTGAGGTCGGGATAGTCGCCTAAGTTGTCGTGTGTATCGAGCTGCGCACGCCGTAGTTGATGCCCTTGAAGTTGGTGGAGTGCCAATAGGCGGTGTTGTTCCACTTCGAGGCGCGGTGGCTCGACGACCCGTTGACATGGGTTGGCCACAACGTCGACAATCACCTTATGCCGTAGCCCTCGGCCTCCTGGCACAGGGCGGTGAGCGTGGGCTTCGACCCTACGCCGCCCGACATTATTTTTCATATCGTAGGGCAGATAGGCATAGAACCATTCGGCGTTGTCGGCAGCGTTGCCCTGCATGGGCGACAGCTGTATGGCACCGAAACCGGCCTCGGCTATTGCCGGAAGCTCGGCGCGGATGTCGGAGATGTTCCAGTCGAAGAGATGGAGGATGTTGCCGTCCTGGATATTGTCGGGGAGACCGTAGGAATTGGCCGCATCGGCAGCCGTCATGCCAGCAAGGGCGGCAAAGAGCAAGAAATGTTTTTTTCTAATCATGGTAAATTAGCGGTTGAATCACAAAAATGCACGCAAAAGTAGTGAATTTTTTTCGATTTCGGCAAGGTTTCTACCTTATTAATGCGTAATTTTGCAGAATAATCACAACACATCCCATTGCCGACATGAAAAATACGTCATATATTGTTTCTTCTTCTTCGGTCGCCGGCTCCGGCGCCTATGCACAAAGCCAGCGCTCGGCGGCAGTGTCGCAGCTCGCGCCCTATTGCGCTCCCGCCAACCGTCCGGCCGACGCCGCCGTAACCTTCATGCCCGGCGGCACACACAGTATGTGGAGCGCTCCGCCGACGGCAAACGACTCGTAGTGAAGGAAATATCCTCGGGCGAAGAAAGCAGCGTGCTCTTCGACATCACCCACACCCGCGAGACCGTCCTTCCCGACTTCGAGGACTTCATCCTCAGCCCCGACGCATCCAAAATCCTCATCAGCCGCGACAGCCGCAGCATATACCGACGCTCCCACCACGGCGCAGTACTTCGTCTACGAAGTGCGCTCGCGCCTCCTCCGCCCGCTCTCGGCCTCGCACCCCCGCGAGCGCGCCCCCTCTTCTCGCCCGACTCGCGCATGGTGGCGTTCGTGGCCGACGGCAACATCTACGCCGCCAAGCTCGACTACAACACCGAGGTAGCAGTCACTACCGACGCCAAGCCCGGCGAGATTATCAACGGCGCCACCGACTGGACCTACGAGGAAGAGTTCGGCGTGACATCGCTCTGGCGGCATGGGCCCCCGACAACCTCACCCTCTGCTACGTGCGCTTCGACGAAAGCCGCGTGCCCCTCTACACCCTCCCCCTCTATCAGGGCACGTGCAGCCCCAGGACGAATACGCCCTCTACCCCGGCACGCTGAGCTACAAATATCCCGTGGCCGGCGAAGCCAACTCCACCGTAACCCTCCACAGCTACGACGTGGAGACCCGCAAGACCAAAGACACTCGCATTCCCCCGAGGGCGACCCCTGCTACATACCGCGCATTGCCTACGGCTCAACACCCGAACAGCTCATGGTGTCGACACTCAACCGCGACCAGAACCGCTTCCGAGCTTTTCAGGGTCAACCCCAAGTCGACCGTCGCCCGCTCGGTGTATGTCGACGAATCGAAGGCATGGATTGGGCCCCGAGGTCTACGAACTCCTCACGTTCAACGCCGACGGCTTCGTCATCCCCACCTCGGCATCCGGCTGGCTCCGCCTCATGCGCTACTCCCTACGCCGGCCAGCCCCTCGGCGCCGTAAGCATGGACAACGCCGACGCCACCGACTTCTACGGCAGCGACGCCGCCGGCCACTTCTACTTCAGGCCGCCGCGCCGCGACCCGTCGACCGCACCGTATACCGCCTCGACCGCAAAGGGCCGCACCGAGGCCATCAGCCCCGACCACGGCACGGCGTCGGCAGTGTTCGCTCCCGGCTGCACCGCCTACACCCCCTCACTTACAGCAACACCGCCACGCCTCCCGTCACGGCCATGCACCGCGCCGACGGCCGCAAGCTCCGCGACATCGAGACCAACGAGGCTTACGCATCGCGCGCCGCTTCGCTCAAAATGCCCAGGAGTTCTTCTCCTTCACCACCGCCGGAACCGACCTCAACGGCTACATCATAAAGCCCGAAGGCTTCGACCCGTCAAGCGTTACCCGTGATTATGAGCCAGTACAGCGGCCCCGGCTCGCAGCAGGTGCTCGACCGCTGGTCGCTCGACTGGGAAGACTACTTCGCCCGTCAGGGATATGTGATAGTGTGCGTCGACGGGCGAGGCACCGGCGGACGCGGCACAGCCTTCCGCACCGCCGTATACCGCCGCCTCGGCCAGCTTGAAACCGACGACCAGTTGCCGCCGCACGCCGCCGCAACCCTCCCCTACGTCGACCCCGAGAGCATAGGCATCTACGGCTGGAGCTACGGCGGCTACGAGCCTCATGTGCGCCACCGCCGACGCCAACCCCTATGCCGCTGCCGTGGCCGTTGCTCCCCGTCACCGACTGGCGCTACTACGACACCGTATACACCGAGCGCTACATGCTCACCCGCAGCAGAACGAGCGCGGCTACGACGACGCTTCCGTAATCCGCCGCTCACTCCATCTCGGATGCCCTCTCTTGATAATGTACGGCACAGCCGACGACAACGTTCACCCCGCCAACAGCCTCCAGCTCGTGTCGGCCTTCGAGTGCGGGCATACTCTGCGACATGTTCGCATTCCCCAACATGAACCACTCCATCAACGGCTGCAACGCACGCCAGGTGGTGGGGCGCGCATGCTCGCCTTCTTCGACTCTAAACTCAAATAAAATGGCCGACGAAATCTACAAATCCCAGGTACCCCACGTGCTCAGAGGTCTGTGGCGTAACTGGGCCATATTTCGGCGCCATCACCCTCCCGCTGCTCCTCTCCATGCTGGTGCCCCGCATATGGCTGCCCTTCATATGCGTGGCCGAGGCTTGGGCGTTGGGCCTGGAGCAAATCGTCCGACGCCCCGGCGCTCGACGCCTGCTCCCTCGTCCTCCGTGTGGCGTCGAAGATAATGCTCGTAGCCGCCATGGTGATGTTCGCCATCGTGATTCTTTGCACCGACTGGCTCGTACCCACGGTGATACACCTCCGGCTCTACAACAGCGAGATTCCGTTCATCACCGCACTGGTCATATTCCCCGTCACCATAATCATGGTGCTTGTATGGCTCTTCGGAGGACTCGCCGACGGTTATTGCCGCCGGTGCCAGCGCCGCAACGGATACTATGCCGGCGACAGCATAATAGCAACCCTATATTACCGCGAGACGCGCTATCAGCTCGCAATCCTCGCCGTCGTGAGCACGGCGATAGGCGCCGTGGAGTACTGGTACTACTTCGCCCGCTACATCAACTCAAACCTCAACGCCCCCGACCGCTTCTTCTTCAACATCATCCCGATAGCCATGTATGCTCTCTCCCTCTTCATGGCCGGCCGGTACACATTCGATGAAAGATGCTCTTCCGCACCATCGAGGACAGCCACAGCGCCAAGGTAAAGGACGCACGGCGGTGCGATTCTCATTTTCTGCGGCGACGAACTCCTCCTCCATCCCGGTGCCGACAACCTGGGATACCCCCGTCGAAGCCATCGTTGGCACGCACCTGCCTCGGTAGGCGAGCCTCAGGCACGCCTGATTTTCGACGGCCTCACGGAGTCGACAATCTCCCCATGCGCTATTGCTACACCAACGAAGGTTTCGCCACCGGCTCCAACATGGTGCACTATGCCGTTTTTGCCGACGACGCCGACCGCAGCCGTTTCGCTCCGACAACGTGTGGTTCGACCCCTACATGCTCGACCGTGCCCTCGCCGGAAACGCACTCAACCCCATCCCTCGCCAACGAGCTCTTCCTGAATCCATACCATGACAATGGCCTGGAAGACCTACGACCGGAAAGCGACGCCCGCCTCTACCCCATACGCCACTATCGCCCAACATTCCGCCTCCGCGACCTCCGCGAATGGAAGGTCGACTACGACGACGAAGTGGTTCGACGTGGCGCACAACAACGAAAGACCGGCCCTTCACCACCTGCGCAACTTCTCGGGAGCGTCTCACCGGAGTGTTCAGCCACAAAACGCACCAGGCCGATGAGTAAGCGCACCATAGCCGTCGTCGGGCCCACGGCGTGCGGCAAGACGCGCCGCGGCGTACTGCTGGCCGTGCTTTCGACGGCGATTGTCAGCGCCGACTCCCGGCAGGTGTATCGAGGAATGGACGTCGGCACCGGCAAGGACCTCGGCGAATACCCCACGGCATGGCCGTGCATATGCTCGACGTAGCCCCCGCCGGTTACCGCTACAACCTCTACGAATACCTCCGCGACGCACGCCGTGCCATGGCCGGCATCGCCGCCCCGCGGGCGCCGTGCAGTGGTTGTGGGCGGCTCGGGGCTCTATGTGGAGTCGCTGCTCAAAGGCATCGTCCTCCCCGACGTGCCGAGAATCCGCCCTCCGCCGAAGCCTCGAGGGCAAGGGACCTCGACGAGCTCGCAGCCATGCTCGCCGCGATGAAGACTCTCCACAACGTCACCGACATCGACAATCCGCGCGCCGCGCCATACGCGCGCCATCGAAATAGAGCAGTATTACATCGACAACCCCGACGCCGCACGCGCCGCCCGCGAAGCAAGCCCCCGAAGATGCCGTGATTGTGGGCATCGACATACCCGCGACGAGCGCCGGCGCCTCATAAGCCTCGTATGCGCCGCCGCTTCGACCAAGAAGACATGACAGCCGAGGTCGAGGCTCTCTTTGCGCGGAGGCATCGCACCCGACGACCTCATTTATTACGGTGCTGGAATACAAGTACATAACCCTCTTCCTCACCGGTGCCATCGACCGCCGGCCATGGAGCTCGGCCCGAGACGGCCATACATCAGTTCGCCAAGCGACAGATGACATGGTTCCGGGCATGGAACGCCGGGGATTCACCATACACTGGCTGCCGTGGGACATGCCCGACGACGAGTTCGTCGGCGCCGTCGGCGCCATCCTCCTAACATCCATGCGCCACCTCTACGCCCTCACCCTCAGCCTTCTCCGCCGTCCTCGCACATTACAGCGCAGGGCCTCCAGGGCCGACAGCCTTGAGCTCTACGAGGTCAGGAAAGCCGTCGAAGAGCTTATCTACCGCGTAGGCGTGTGTGCCCGTCCCAAGGGCGCCGATCTCCGCCTTACCATGCTGTGGAATTACGTCGACAGCACCCGACAGCGCCGTGCCGAGTTCGGCATCCCAGCCGCCGCGCACGACGACGGCATCACCTCCCGCGCCTTTTTGTGGCGCATTGTGGAGCGGCGCAACGGCGTCGACAGCAGCTTTTGGCGAAAGGCGACGACGCCCTCCGCGACCCCGCCGGCACATTCACGCTTCCCTCACGGCCTCCTCGGCCGGAGCGCGTCTGCGTGCCGGATCGACAACCCTTGCCGTCGACATTCCGTCGCCTTCGACCGCGACTCAACCGCCCTCACTAGGGCCTTATCGCCTCACGCGACGTAAGCATGAGCGAGCACACCCGCACCGTCGACGCTCCCGCCCCTCCGACCGTATCCGGCCCCGACGGCCGACATCGAGCGCCGCATCGCCGAGTCAACCGACCCCGCCGAGGGCATATGGCTCTCATCTCGACCGCGACACCGACCCTTCCAAGGCCAACTGCACACGTCTATACCCTTGCCACCGTGGCCGACGGCAAAGGCGCATACACCATTGTCGACATCTCCGACCCCGCCGCCCCCGTGGTGAAGGGTTCCGATGGCGCCGCTGCCCTTCGAGGGCCACTACCCCTGATATGGCCAATCGCCGACGGCCGATGCCTCGACACCGACAATGCCGCTGTCATCTCCCACGCCGGCACGGTCTCGCGCTCTCCTTCCCCATGCACCCCGCGACGCTACGCTTCTACCGACGCCCGAACAAATGACATCAGCACTGAATAAAAGAGCTGCGCTCCTTGGAAAAGCGGTAACGCAGCTCATTTCTATTGTGTATGCCTGATATCCAATACACCACTTTGAGTCATGTCGCCGGTAGATGCTTTCACAATGTAGATGCCCAAATGGCAAGACCTTCAGCGACGACACTGCATCGGCATTGGCGGCAGACACCTGAGCGCCGGCAGCATTGTAGACTGCCATCCAGGCTGCGCCGTCGCAACGGGCGGTAGTGCCGTCGAATGTGGTGCCCACTACCGTCGCTCTCCCCACATCCTTGATTGCGGTCACAGGATTGTAGAGGCGGTAGAGACCATGCCGTTGGCCGGGCAATACTGATAGAAGATAGTCCGACGGGCCCTGACGCTCCACGGTGAGCCAGTTGAAGGTCGAGTAGTTGCCGCCGTCCTTGTAGCCCATGTCGCCTATCGGGTCGACGTTGGCAATGACCTTGTTCGTAAGGTCGCGCACGGTGAAACCGCCCACGTAGTTCGCGCCCGAGTTGTGCACGAGAATGCGGTTGGCGCCTTCCTTGATGTAGGCGTGGCCGCCGGTGCTGTTGCGGTTGGGCTGTGTGGTGTTGGCGCGGCCGGTGAGGATGTCGTTGTTTTCACCTCCAACATTCCACCATACCGTTGCCGCGAACCTGATAGATCCAGTTCTCGCGGTTGTTGTCGATGGGGGGTGACATAGCCTGCCATCGAGCCGGCGAATTGGAGTTCGCCCGACTTGTAGGTTGCCTTCACGGCGCCATTGGCCACCTCGATGATGTTCACGGCGCTCTGCTTGTTGGGGAAGAGAGATAGATGTAGCCGCCGTCGCCGAGAAGGTCGCCCGAGGCATTGATGAAGTTGGTCTGGCCCCCCAGAGGCACTTCCACGTCGAAACGCACGGCCTCGCCGTAGCTGTCGGGAGTGGCGCCGGCAGGATAGACTATAAAGGAGTGGCTGGTGGCGGTGAGTTTGTCGTCGCGAAGCACTTGCATGTTGCCCTTGTCGTCGCGGGCACAGCCCCAGCCCTTGCCGCCGGGAATCGAACCGAGGCAGCCGGTTTGGTCGAATGTAGAGCTTGGTGTCCACGCAGTCGTTCACGTAAAACGGCCGTTCACGGCCGTACCCTGCTGGGCATTGGTTCCGTGGATGTGTTCAGGGAGCGTTGGAGGAGGTGCTCAGAGAGTTTATCCATTGGCGCTCGAGGGTAAGTTGAGGTCAACAGGGGTCGCCGGTCCGGGTCACCCGACGGGTCGAAACGGGCCGAATAGAAGCCCACGCCCTCGGCAGGACATAGAGCATCGTGTTGCCCTCGCCGAGGCAGCGCATGGCACTCTCAACCATATAGGGCTGTTCGGCGTCGCCAACTTCGAGAAGGTCGGTCACGGCAGTTGCCGAGGCAACGCCGTCGGTCACGTCGTATACGGTGGCGTCGACAGCCTTCACGCCCGAGCGACCGCTGGGGACGAGGGCATAGACCTTTGGCGCCGTAGCGCATCAACGACAGGCCGTCGGTGCGGGAGAGAAACTGGCTGTCGAAGCCGCGCGATGTCTCTTCAAAGAGGCAGACGTGTGCCGTCCCAGTTGAAGGCATATTCGATGGCGCCCTTCTCCGAGCC
>VOFC01003409.1_pt1 | contig 29734 bp, 33 predicted proteins | sample 5384161 | NCBI WGS metagenome assembly VOFC01 (sample SAMN12384722, study PRJNA508395) | human gut metagenome | isolation source: healthy gut B | host: Homo sapiens | reverse complement strand
TTTCAGACAGGCCTGCCTTACTTTCTGTTGTAACATAATGTCAAAGAACGCTGCATGAACAATGAACTGGAATATTTGTTTTTTCATCCGATGGATTAAAGCTATCATGCTTCATAGGTTCTGCAAAGATACAACTTCATCACTGCAAATGCCCAATTTTTGAGCCACCTGATATCGCACCTCCACTTTTTCAAACAGCAAAAAAACTCGAACTCCCTTTATTTACAAGCATTCCCGAACGCTTTTCAAACAAGAAAAAAATGAAATAGGGATATTCCATTTCATCTCTATCGGGTTTTCAAAACGTACGGAGCAAGCCTATTTTCCCATACAATTTCTACAAAGCGAAAATAGCTTGTCAGAAAATGACACGTAAAAAAGGCAGTAGCTCGCTGGGGTTCCCATGCAGCTACTGCCCTACTTTCTTGTTATTTTTCATATTCATGCCAAAACCAATAGGTTTCGCCATACGAACGGCGCATCATATTGTAACGTACGCGCCAATCGGGGTACTTTGCTGCCATCTCGGCATAATCGCGCAAATTAGCTTCAATGGCTGCATCGTGGTAAATGACGCACGGACGGGTGCGGGTCCGAGTGTAATAAACCAATGCTTCGGCATAATACCTGGGCAACTGATGCGAACGGATGCGCTGGGGGTAGAAGGCAGTCATTTCGCGCGCAAACAAATCGATTCGTTTATCCATCAGCAGAGCACACAGGTAGTAATCGACGCCCGGAGTGTATGCCTCGCTATTGCGCTGAGCTGCGGCTGATTTGGCACAGCGTTGCAGATAGGCAAGGTGCGATTCGCCGGAACGCGGACTTGCCCCAAGCTGAGCATACAGTTCACTGGGGGGAAAAATCAGCGTTTGCCGATAGTCGGTGGGAAAAAGCAGGTTTTTGCTTCCTCCACACGGAAGGGGTTGCTGAAAGAAACTGTCGGCTAAACCGTGCTTGCCGGTGGTGGCCATGAGATAGCAACGCAGGGCAAACAGACGGGGGGAGGTAGACAGCGACTTTTTACCTACCTTATAAGCGCGATGGGGATGCTGGGCATGCAGGGCTGCGGCTGTGCGAAGTTCATAGTGTACAGTATCGGGAGCTGCAGCCATCCCCCCCATGTAAAGCCCCAGTACGAGCAGGAACACTGTGGGGGGCATAAAATTCTGCCACAAACTGCGCTGACTGCCCCACTGACGGAGCAAACGCTTTCGCCACAGTACTAGCAACAGAGCTATACACAGGGCTATGAGTACCGCAGCTACCCACCACCAAGCTGATGCAAAGGGGAAACTGACCAGCGAAACGACCAGAAAACTGGTGAACACATAGGCTACGGGGTGACCATTGGGATGAAGTTTACGCGAAAAAGCCAGGGAGGCAATGGCGGTGAACAGGGCCGACAACCACAGGCCGTTGAGCCAAGGCCAATGTTGGGCCGGATGTCCCAAAAGCATACTCCAAATGTAGGTGATGACGTCTGATTGTGCCTTTGCAAAGAACAGCAGGAGAATAAGGGCGTAGATGAACCGAAGCATGATGGGTGAAATGACATGGAACAAAAAAGAAAAGAGCTTAAGGGTTTAGAGAGTCTGTCACGCATACAAAACAGCGGACGACACTACATAAACACTTAAACTCTACGCATGAAAAGGCTTTAAAACGGTTAATAAACATCCTCTCGGTGAAAGGCTTAAAACCCATTCAATAATTGAATCAGCAACGGGGCTGTTTGTCTGGCAGTGTTGCTTCTTTATGTTTTAACTGCACAGAATGCCTGACTGGATTGTAATATTACTTACTTGGCAGGAGCAGGTGCAGCAGGAGCAGCAGGTGCAGCGGGTGCGGCAGGAGCTACGGGTGCGGCAGGAGCAGCAGTGGTAACCACCGTGTCGGCATCCGAAGTACGGGGAGCAAAGAAAATAGTAGCTACAGAAAGAACTACGAGAAGGCCGGCAAGCGTCCAAGTGGCTTTTTCGATAACGTCAGTTGTTTTGCGAACACCCATAATCTGGTTCGAAGCGGCAAAGTTTGAAGCCAAACCACCACCCTTCGACTCCTGAATGAGCACGACGAATGTAAGTAAAATGGCTACGACAATAGCCGCAATTACAAGTACAGAATAAATCATTTTGCTTATTATTTTTGATGTTTTTTATTGACTATCAGTTTCTGCAAGAACCGAATTTGGTCTGCAAAGTAACTACTTTTTTTCGGATTATTCAAATTTACCTTGCGGATAATTTCAAGAGCCTTTTCATATCGCTGCTGTTTGATGTAAATTTTGGCTAAAGTCATGGTCAGATAGCCTTCGTCGGCAGCTTCGTCGGCTGTGCTTTCGGTAGGAATTTCGGGGGTAAATTCCGGATTTTCCTGTAGTTGTATGCGATCGGGCTTGTTTTCGATAAAGTCGTCAATCAGTGCCGAACTTCGGTCGGTATGCTCCGGCTGTTCTCCTTCGGGTGTTGCAGGTTCTGCATCATCCATTTGCAAAAAGGAAAGCGGCATAGTCGGTGGTGGCATCGGCAGCCGTAAGTTTTCGGCCAAGGCATCAAAGTGCCGGAATCAACCGACGAGTTGAGGAAATCGTCGATAAGTGACTGTGTGCGGTCGGTACCTTCGGTTGTTTTTTCTTCAGTTTCCATGGTGCAGCGGAGTGGGTTGTATTTGATAGTTACTTCCCTCAATCATGTCGAACAGCACCTTGCGGTCGGGTAAATAAAGGGCAGCCTTTTTTAGTTCTTTGTCAAAGAGGGGTCGTGCAGCAAAAAAAGATTTTGCAAAAACAAAAGCCGCGCTGCCTGATAGTACGGATACTTAGCCACGAACTCGCGAAGCCCGTGGAGTGTATCTTTATTCAGCTTTTCGGGATGAGCTATAAGCTCGGCTATTGTTTCCATAGATATTTACAACAAAATCGTTTGTAGCAGATTAACTGCGTCATTAAAATGATGATTACCCAATTAACAGACAAAAAAATGAGGCTTTTGCCAACAAGCGGTTTGCTGACTGAAAGGTTGGAATGAACTACCAGTCGGCCACCGTGGCATTGAATATCTGGTCGCAAATGTCTTTCGTCATTTCCTTGACCAGGCCTTCCTGAACCGCAGTGAGCTGCAAGTTCGAGTCGTACTGCGAAGTGGCTGAGAATTGCTTTTCCCAACTTTGATTGGTCTTGCTGTTCACAAAACGGATGTTCACAGTCATCTTCAACTGTACCTGCGAAGAAAATCCGTCGGCCGAAATGGCTTTGTTAAACTGGTCGTATCCGGTAATTTCACCGGCAATGTGCAGGTCGCCCCCTCGTTTCACCAACTTCAAGCGGGTTTGGTTCACATACTGGTCTTGCAACTGGTTGTTGAACATGGCCTCCATCGGTGCCCAACCATAAGGTGCACGATTGGCTATTTTATCGATTTGAATGGTTTTAATCAAATCGTAATTGATGCTTGTTCCCGTAAATTTATAGCTGATGGTGCAAGCCGTGAGCAGCAACATCAGTAACATGGGGATAAAGATATAGCGTAATCTGTTCATTGCAGAAAGGATGGAGATAATGGGGAGATAAATGTGGGCTTGAAACCATGAGGGGGAATAAAGACGGAACGCGCAGACAGGTGCAGAACTCAAGCCTTATTCCAAACCATATTCCTTGATTTTGCGATAAAGCGTGCGTTCTGAAATGCCCAACTGTTCGGCAGCCATTTTGCGTCGGCCGTTGCAAAGTTCCAAAGTCTTGGCAATGGTGTCGCGTTCCACCTCGTTGAGCGACTGGGGTTGTTTGGCAGCCATCGCCGGTTTTAAATCTGATGTATTGAGAACGGGGCTTTGCAACACTTCGAACACTGAAGGCACTTCGTCGTCGTTCACTTCCTCGGCATCCCAATAGGGCACGTCGGCTTCAGCATCTTTGGCAAGTTTCACCTGCGCACCGTGGTCAAACAGCAAATTGGGTGTTTCGGTGCGCGAGGCGTGTAAGGCTGATTCATCGGTAGTTTGCTGTTCGCGCACAATGCGCTTCAGTTCCGACACATCGCGTCGCAAGTCGAAAAGAATCTGATACAGAATTTCGCGTTCATTTTCGAAACTGTGCTGTTCTTTCTTTTCAGCAAGTGCCACCAGCTGCGTATGTTTCGATTCGCGTGGCAAATAGTGCGAAAGGGCCTCGGCATTGATTTCGCGTTCTTCGGCCGTTACGCTCATATTTTCTGTAAGGTTTTTGAGCTGGCGCACATTGCCGGGCCATGAATAGGCCACGAGCATGCGCTGGGCATCTTCGGTCAAGCGGATGGCGGGCATTTTGTAACGCTCGCTCATGTCGAGCGCAAACTTGCGGAAAAGCAAGGCGGCATCGTCGCCTCGTTCGCGCAGGGCGGGCACAGGAATGGAAATGGTGTTCAGACGGTAATAAAGGTCTTCGCGGAATTTTCCTTCAGAAATGGCTTTTTCCATGTCGACATTCGTAGCAGCCACAATGCGTACATCGGTTTTGCGCACTTCGCTGGCACCTACACGAATGTATTCGCCCGTTTCGAGCACACGCAGCAAGCGTCTTATGGGTTTGCAAAGGAAGTTCTCCGACTTCGTCAAGGAAGAGAGTGCCACCGTTCGCCACGGCAAAATAGCCTTCGCGTTGGTCGACAGCTCCGGTAAAGGCTCCCTTTCCGTGTCCGAAGAGTTCCGAATCGATAGTTCCTTCGGGTATGGCTCCGCAGTTTACCGCAAAATACTTTTTATTCTTACGTAAGCTATGCTCATGAATAATACGCGGAAACACTTCCTTTCCCACACCATTTTCACCGGTAATCAGCACCGACAAATCGACAGGTGCTATTTTCAGGGCTATTTCAATGGCACGATTCAGTGCTTCACAATTGCCCACTATGCCGTAACGCTGCTTGACGCGTTGAATCGTAGAATTATCCATAATTAAATCTTAAAAAAAACAAGTATCTGTACGCCTTGATGTGCCGTCCAATAGGCTCGACGTCTGGCTACAGGCAAAGTTACGCTAAACCGAAGGCTCTGCCAAACGGAATGGCGTATTTCACATGCCGTAACACTTCATGCCATGTTTTCAGCGCAATTCTTCGCCCTTGATGCCTAAAGCCGACATGAGCGAATAGCCCAGTATTTCCTGACTGAAGCCGCGTCCGCTTTGGGGTTCCATGACGAAAAGGCATATTTCCTTGCCTTCGGTGTTGGCGCAGATTTTACGGATACGGTCGCCGTAAGCTTCCATATCGGCTACTACAGCCAGGCGCTTAATTTCTTTGGCATCGGCCAGCATGGTGAGCGACTGCACCACGAACTCGTCTTTTTCAACCACTTCTTCTACCGGGAAGGCAAACAGACTGAAATGTCCCAAGTTATCCTTGAAAGAAAGGCCGTTGAGGTCGGCATCGAATTTCGAGGGGTTAAAATATTTCAGACCATCGCGCTGCTTTGAATGCAAAAAATGCACCTGCACTTCGTTGTCACCCGGACGCAAACCGCTGTCAAGGGCTATGCAGTCAATCCAGTGGCAAAGGTCGGCCTGCTCAATGCGACGGCCAATCATGCGTTCAAAATTGACCGTTAAATCGAAGGCTACATTATCTAAATAATCGGCATCGACCAACACAACGTTGGGTGCCCATTTTGTCTGTTCCATACTTATGTTGCAATCTATAGCTTAATCCTCATCGTCGTCGGCATCGAACTCGAAGTCGAATTCATCGCCCATATACATGGGTGTGCTGTCAGCAAAGTCGTCCAATGCCCGTCGGTCTTTCTTCGTGGGTCGTCCGGTACCGCGTGCGCGTCCAACGAATCCGCTGATACGGCTCATTTCGAGCAACTCGTACTGTTCGGGAGCTGTAATGTTTTCAAGAATATCGGGAAGCAACTTGGCACCGACCCGCTTTTCGATGGCTTGCTTTACGCTGAATGTATAGGTTATCGGTGCTTTCTTCACCCCCACTTTATCGCCGGGTTTCACGGTTCTCGAGGGTTTAGCCTGAGCCCCGTTAATCGTTACACGTCCGTTTTTGCAGGCATCGGCAGCCAGGGTACGGGTTTTGTAAATACGCGCTGCCCACAGCCATTTATCCAATCGTGCCTCGCGTGCCTTTCCGCTCTCGGCATTGGGTTTGAAGTCTGTCATACAATAAGGGGACTGTTATTTGTTGTTGAACTGGTTCATGGCAATGTTGATACCGGCCAGACAGAAGGTTTTCACGGCTTCGCCAGCCACTTCGAGGCGTTCGTCCATGGTTTTGAGGTCTTCTTCGCCAAACTCGCCCAACACATAGTCCACCTGTCCGCCCCGCGGAAAATCGTTACCGATACCGAAACGCAGACGGGCATATTTCTGGGTGCCCAGCACCGAAGTGATGTGTTTCAGTCCGTTGTGTCCGGCTTCACTGCCACCGGGTTTGAGTCGCAGATGTCCGAAGGGCAATGCCAAATCGTCGACCACCACCAACACGCGCTCAATGGGAATTTTCTTCTCGTTCATCCAGTAGCGCACTGCATTGCCCGAAAGGTTCATATACGTCGAGGGCTTCAGGAGCGTCAACGTTTGGTTCTTAACTTTCAGGGTGGTCACAAAGCCATAGCGTTTGTCCTCGAACACAAGATTGGACGCCCCGGCCAGAGCGTCCAACACTCGAAATCCTATGTTGTGCCGGGTGCGGGCGTATTCATCGCCGATATTTCCCAGCCCCACAATCAAGTAGTTCATTCGCAGATTTCTGAAAAAAGAAACCGGCGTGCTTGCGTAACGCCACGCTACCGCCCTCATGGGCTTTCACCGCACGAGGCTGAACGCTGCATTTTCGCCAGCACGCCGAAATGTTTTATATTTTGGGTATCAAAATCAAGTGCGACAGATTAAACACTGTTCTGCCCCACTCGTTTCTGATGGATTAGGCTCCCTTAGCGGCAGCAGCAGCAGCACCCATAGCTGCACGGGTCATCTTAACGGTGCAAACGATAACTTCCTTCGGAGTTACGAGTTCGAGACCTTCGAAGCTCAGCTGACCTGCGCTGATGCTCTTACCAAGCTGAAGTGAAGTAACGTCTACTTCGAGCTTTTCGGGGATAGCATCGTACATAGCACGAACCTGGAGCTTACGAACCATCATCATCAAGCGACCACCGGCACGTACACCTTCAGCCAAGCCCTTAGCCACAACGGGAACACCCATAACGATGGGCTTCTCAGCGTGTACTTCGAAGAAGTCTACGTGAAGAACGTTGTCCTTAACGGGGTGGAACTGAACTTCCTTCAACACAGCCTTGTGATCAACGCCGTCGATGTTGATGTCGATGAGGTAGATGTGGGGAGTGTAAATCAACTTATTGATTTCCTTCTCGCTTACCGTGAAGTGAGTAGCAACGGGAGCACCGTTTTCGTCCTTCTTTTCTCCGTAGAGAACGCAAGGAACATTACCATTTTTACGAATTTCTTTAGCAGCCTTCTTACCAAGGTCTACACGGGCGGTACCGCTGATAGCAATTTGCTTCATTGTTGTTTTGTTTTTAAAAATGTGTTACTCTAAATTAAGTTTTCACACGGCAAGACTCACGCACCAAACGCCAGCCATTTGCTGTGCTTAACATCGCTTAATTCGCCATCACACGCAAGGCTTGTGCCTCCGTCGGGACAAATCGGCAGCAAAATTACAAATTTTCTACTTCCCCACCAAACCCTCAGCCGTTTTATTCGTTTTTTCTGTCGTTTAAGAATCGAAAACAACCTGCTCTGAAACTGAAAATGCGTAAAACGGCAAGTAAGTTTCAAAGAAAGAGGCAAATACAATCCTTTATAGGATAGTTTTCTATGTAAAGCAGAAATGCATACTTATTTTTACATTTAAACCAGCGTTATTGTGCCATAGTTGGTTATTCTGTGTTTAGGAACATCTTGGGCGATGGACTGAGGTGCAACCGAAAATGGGCGATAGCCAAACGTTGTCATCGAAAGCCGTCAGGGGGTTCTCCTCGCCCCAGCGAAGTTTGTGCTCAGATGCGGTGGAATCCAACGCACCATCCTGCTTGATGCAGTCTGTATTAACATGGACTATATTGCCTTGGCATCATAGCTATAAAAGCACAAAATTCGGATTCTTATTTCACCAGTTTAATCAGTAAGATTTTATTAAATCTATCGCTTTTTGAATAACGATATCTCTTCCTGTCAAGCAATCATTCAGTGTTGGTATTACTTCTATGTCTGGAACAATGCCTTTTCCTAAAAATGGTTTCATACTATAAGGAAACAAAGGCCGAATCGTGCAGATGCGAGCCTGTGCTTCATGTGGCAATTCAACGACAAGGGGTGCACCTGTAGAGCCTGCGGTTTCTTCTCCCATCAAAATGGACCTGTTTGGCATTTCATATATATTGATGAGAAAAAATCTTCGCAAGCAGAAAAACTTCCATTATCTATCAATATAACAACTGGGCAATTCAAGGCTTTAATTTCTTTGGGTTTTCTTACTATTTCAGGTGGCTCATTTTTTTATAGGCTTTGTATAAATAAAAATCTTCATATTCTTTTCTGTAATTGCCTTGTGCACGCCCATAACCGGAGTTGATTCGTGTTTGTGCACCAAAAGAGCGAATGGTGTCCGCGTGTGTCAGATACATTTGTAACCTCCAGGCAACATCGGTTATTCCACCGCCATTCCCTCTAAGGTCAATAATCACTCCTTTGCACCGGTGAGCATGAATTTCTGTCATAGCCTTATCAATGTCGTTGCATACTGATTCGGGAATAAAGCGACGGATATTCAGTATGGCTATGTCATTCTTCCAATTTAATGTTACCGCCTTGCTGCTGTAATAAGAACACTCCTCTTTGGGCAACCAGACATCGTCCTCTCTGCGAATAGCCTCTCCGTTGCGTATGATATTGAATGTTTTTATACAACCATCCATGCATTGAGCTTTACCTTGGATTGAACTTCCCTGCAAGCCATTCAGCAATATACGGCCTGCCTGATTCAGTTTGAATCTCTGTGTTGAGCCTGTGATGTATGGCAAGACATTTTTTTCTACATACTGTTGAGTAGGCAGTCCGTCAATTTCAATAATTTCTGCACCAAGTAAGTTAGGGTCAGAATAAGGACAATCTTTTTTATACTTAATAAAATAGTATTTCCCATCAATGTATTTTGTCCCGTAATTAGGATAGTCAGTTTCCTCATAACCCGATTCAGGATAGTCAATCAATTCTGTATGCGCATCATTCAACTTATTCATAAAGCATGAAAGTTCTTTGTAATAAGCTACATCATCTTGTGTTTCTATCACGCGCTTCATGGTTTCACGATAAAGGCTATCTAAGTCAAAGTCCAGATTGTCTATGTTCACAAAATTATATTTCACTTCAGACCAAATCAAACTTAAACCATATATCTTCTCCTCCAAAGTATTTATGGACCTATCTGTCTTATACTGATATAGGTAGACACATTAACAAACTAATAAATGTGTCCTAAGTATGAGAAAAAAAGGAAGCCATTACAGTAATGACGAAAAGTATCATTTCATTCGTCTTTACCATGAATCAGGCATGAGCAAACGTTCATTTTGTAAATTACATGGAATTTCCAGTGCCTCTCAATTACGTTATTGGCTGAAAAAGTTTACAGTTCCTTCAGAAGATGTATCTTTGTCTTCAGAAGTTGTAAGCACTATGTCAAATCGCAGTAAAGAAGATTACAAGGACGAGAATGCGCAGCTTAAAAAGCGCATCAAGGAGTTGGAAAAGGCTCTTGCCTTTTCTAAGTTGGAAACCGAGGCTCGTGATTTAATGATTACTCGTGCCGAGGAATACTTTAATATCCCCATCCGAAAAAAATCTGGGGCCAAATAGTTACGGAACTGGTGAGACGGGGCAGCGTCAAAGTTGCTCCCGCCTGCCGTCTGTTTGGCCATTGTCGTCAAGCCTATTACCAGTCTAAGGCTGACATCGAAACCAGTTTACGGAACGAACGTCGAATGCTGGAAGCTGTTCATGAGATACGCAGTGAGGATCCCGGTATTGGTGGTTACAAGTTGTGGATTATGCTCATTGCCTTGTTCGGCGAAAAAATCCGTGCCCGGTCGCGACAGTTTTTATACGTTACTTCGCCGTCATGGGTTGATGCTTCCTCCTCGCAAACCGAGGAGTACCACCAACTCCAACCATCGTTACCATAAATGGAAGAATAGGATTAAAAACCTTGTTCTAAATTCTGCAAACCAATTGTGGGTCAGCGATATTACTTACATACCGCTACGCGGTGGTGATGTTTGTTACCTACATCTGATAACCGATGCCTATTCCCACAAAAATCGTAGGTTGGAAACTGGCTGACACCTTGCGTGCTTCCGCCACCATGACCGCACTGCGGCAGGCGATAAAACAGGCAATCGAGATGACCGGCAACGAAAAGTTCCCCGGACTGATACATCACTCAGACCGCGGCGTACAGTATTGCTGCGATACGTACGTGGAACTTCTTCAGCAACACGACATCACGATTAGCATGACAGAAGACTACAAGCCTACCGACAATGCCGTAGCGGAACGTGTAAATGGAATTATAAAGGTGGAGCGTGTCTACCGGGAACGGCAGTTCAATGATATCGGACATGCCGAAAATGTGATAGGACGTTACATACACTTCTACAATTACCACAGACCTCACATGAGCATCGGGTATAAGATACCGGCGATAGCGCATTTAGAGAATGGTGTGCAGATTAAAAAGTGGCAGAAGAAAAAATATCCTGCAAAAGAGAACAGAGAACAGGAATATCCGTTATCTTTGCAAAACCGAACAACAGAATCGGAAGAAGGCATATGCCGGCGAGTCTGAAAACAACAATGTGCCCCATACGAGGGGCATATTGTCTTACCGAACAAACAGAAACGGACTCCTGCAAATCCGGCGTGTCATTGATTGATGACTACCGTATCAGGGACTAAAAAACGAAGTTGACTACTATATCAGTACAATAAATAAAGAACTGTCTACTGATAACGGTTATAAAAAAAAAAAAACTGTCTAGCTAAATCAAGAATCTCGGAATTACTGATAATCAGCGTTTTCAGAAAAACGCATAAGTCGGTTTCATGCACGCTAAATTCGTTCTGAAACGAAGAGAAGGGCAAACTTTGATATTCACTCTTATTAAGCTATTTGTTAAAACAGCCATGAACTCAACAAAGGGCGTAACGCTTTACAACCCCAAAGCATTTTTTGAGGGGAGGAGGATGCTTCGTGAATATATTTCAAGTCACTAAAAAAGGGCTTAGCAACCAATAGCTGCTAAGCCCTTTTGAACGACTGCTAAACTAAAGATTTAGCGGCTTCGGAGGTAAAAAAATTATCACCGTAATGAACTTGTTTCTTACCGATTCGACTAACGGAAGGAATCGGTCAGGAGTTTGATTTCGATGGTGGGCGATATGCGTTCGTACAGAATGTTATAAACGGCATCAAGAATGGGCATATTAACATGGTAATGCCGGTTAATGTCCTTCATACATTTTGTACCGTAAAAGCCCTCGGCAATCATTTCCATTTCGATTTGAGCTGACTTCACACTGTAGCCCTTGCCTATCATCGTGCCAAACACGCGGTTGCGCGAGAAGAAGTCCTGATCGATAATCATTGCCTCGTCATCACCCTTGTCAGCAAGCTTCATCTGGTCGATGAAACGCTCTTCCTGGTCAATTGGGTCGTTGAGCTCAGAGTATGCATTGGCAAGCTCCTTACCGTTTACCATCAACTCGAAACGCTCGGTCAAGCCTGGCTTAGAACGGTGCATCTTGGTCAATGGAGACATCTCTACAGGATAGTCGGTGATGAAGGTCGGCTGGAGGAAGGTTCCCTCGCAGAACTCACCGAAGAGCTCGTCAATCAACTTACCCTTACCCATGGTCTCATCTACATCCATGCCCTTCTCCTTGCAGAATGCGCGGATCTCTTCCTCGGTCTTGCCGTTGCAGTCGAAACCGGTCTTTTCCTTGATGGCATCGAGGATAGGCAGACGGCGATATGGAGCCTTGAAGCTGATGATGTTGCCATCAATCTCGCGCTCTGGCTTGCCGTTTACTGCGATACAAATCGTTTCGAGCAACTTCTCTGTGAAAGCCATCATCCAGTTGTAGTCCTTGTACTGAACATAAAGCTCCATACAGGTAAACTCAGGGTTGTGGTTGCGGTCCATACCCTCGTTGCGGAAGTTCTTGCCGATTTCATAAACATACAATGAGGCTTCCAGAAAATGAGGTGACGCTGCTGGTCGGCAGGTTTCTTTCGCAATGTGTTCCTTGAGCTGCTTGTAGAAATTGATTTGCAGGTCGCGGTAGTTCTTCGAACCGATTTCGGCCAGCAGTTTCTGGCAGTCCTTATTCTGTTCCCATTTCGTTGTGGGACATTCGTCGCCACCCAAGTGAATGTAGCCGAAGGGGAAGATATTCGTCAGTTCATCAATCACATCCTTGGCAAACTGCACAGCCTTGGGATTGGCCACGTTGATGACATCGGGCGATACTCCCTGCCAGAGCCACACCTCGTGCTTCATGCCGGGGTCGCAAGCCAGGAAGTCGGGATACGAAGCCACGGCTGCCTGTGAGTGGCCGGGTATGTCGACTTCGGGAACGATTTCGATGAAGCGTTCCTTGGCATAGCGCACAATTTCGCGGGCATCTTCCTGGGTGTAGTAGCCGCCGTAGCGTTGGCCGTCGGGTTTCGTGTCGCCCCAACCGAGCACCTTGCTGTTACGCCAAGCGCCGGTTGCCGTGAGTTCGGGATATTTGGTAATTTCGATGCGCCATCCCCCATATTTCGGTCGGTGCCAGTGGAAGCGGTTCATCTTGTAGGCCGCCATCACATCCAGCACTTTCTTGATTTCTTCCTTGCCGTAGAAGTGTCGGCCTTCATCAAGCATAAAACCGCGCCAGCCAAACTTAGGGGCATCGCTCACGCTCACTGCCGGAAGGGTCAGTTTCACGTCTTCGCCCACGGCTTTTCCAGCCAATACGGCACGTGTGGGGAGCAGTTGCTGCAGGGTTTGCAGGGCATAGAAGAAGCCGGCAGGACGAGCTGCCTCAATGGTTATTTGCTTTTCGTCGACCTTCAGGTTATAGGCCTCGGCTGCCAAACTGCTGTTGAGTTTCAGCTGCAGAGCGGCCTTTCCCATTTTACCGGTTTGAAATTTCACGCCGGTCGTTGCGGTAAAGTTCTTTTCAAAATTATCAGTACCCACTGAATGCTGTCGCCGGGATAGGCATCCACTGCAGTTTTCAGTTTTTTGAAAACTCAAAAGTTCCCTGCTCCATCTTTACGGTTTGTGGAAGCGGAATGAGCGACACGGCATTATCAGCCCATACGGGTGCAGCACAAACTGCCGTCAGGGCTAAAGCTAAGTTTTTCAGTTTCATAAATTGGTGTATTTAGGCACGAACGTGCATTTCTTGATTCGTAAAATGACGGTTTGCCGCCGAAATGCAATGCTGTTTGGCAACACTTCTGCATTTGGGTGACAAAGTTAGCAAAAACGATGGAATTACAGCTTCTTACGTAATAATAAGTAGCAATTCCTTATTTCTTTTACAAAGAACACATACCACCATCTGCCTCAATTACTCGCCGAAAAAACCTTGCTGCTTGAGGGCTGCCAGCAGTCCTTCCGACATGGTGCGGCAATCGGCAGCTGTATAGCGTATGTCGGTAAACACCTGCGCCAGGGTTTCGGTATGATTGATTTTTACAAACTCCTGGTTCTCGGGCAAGGCTTCCTTCGCGCTGTAATCGCGATTGATGCTTTCGGGCGTTGCACACACATACTGCTCATCGTGACGAATGGCCGACAAGGGCAAACGGTCAGTGGGCTGAGGGTCTTCATCTGGCCAGCCCAAGGTAATCGTTGCTATGGGCATAACGAGTTTGGGCAAGTGCAGTACATCGATGATAGCGGCAGGCTGATAAATGGTGGTGCCTAAAAAGCAAAGTCCCAAACCGGCTGCTTCGGCCAAATCGCAAAAACGCTGGCAGAAGAGCAACGCATCGGTTGCCGCATTTTGATAGGACATGAAGTTATCGTAGCCGGGATGTCCCTTGCGCTGTAGGGCCCACTCGGTGGTGCGGTGATAGTCGGCGCAGAAAGTCAACACCACAGGGGCTTGGGTCACCATGGGCTGATTGAAGTGTGCCGGAGCCAATTCTTTTTTCTTGGCTTCCGAACGGGTCACCACTACGCTGTAGAGTTGCAGGTTGCCCATCGTCTGGGTACGCTCGGCCTGTTGCAGCAGGTCATTGAGCAACTCATCGCTAACGGGGCGATCGGCATATTTGCGAATGCTTTTACGTATCATTGTTTGAAGAATTTGATTGGTGATGTATTTGATTTGAATAGTATTTGAGCCGTTGCACACAGTGACAGCGCAACGGCTCAAATAAGGATGATTGATGGTTGAATTTAAAACTTAAAGTAAATGAAGGGTTGAATTTCCGAACCTTTCACCTGTATCACCCAGATAATCATGACCACGAGCATCAGTGCCATCAAAATGGAAGGTGCGCGTCCCATGAGTTTCTCGGCTTGTTCGCTCCAGCGCGATGGCAGGAAGTGCAACACAAAACCACCGAGCATCAAGGCTGTGACTTCGGGATAGCCGCTCACGAACTGCGTGATAAGCTGGGGCTGGAAGTTGGTGAATATTTGCGTCAGCATGGCTGCCGAGGCTTCGAACGAACTGCCGGCAAAGAACAGCCAACTGAAACATACCAAATGGAACGTGAGCACAATGGCCAAAATGCGGCGCACGCCCGTGGGGTGATAGCTTTTGTCGTGACCAAGCACCTTCTGCCATGCTTTATGGGCGCAAAGGGCCACACCGTGTACACTGCCCCAAATCACGAAATTCCATGAGGCTCCGTGCCACAAACCGCCAAGCAGCATGGTCATAAATTGGTTGAAATACATACGCCACCGGCTGCAGCGGTTGCCGCCTAATGAAATGTACAGATAGTCGCGCAACCAGGTTGACAGCGAAATGTGCCAACGGCGCCAAAAGTCGGTAATCGAATCGCTTTTATACGGGGCACGGAAGTTGGCGGGGATGTGGAATCCCATCCACAAGGCAATGCCGATGGCCATGTCGGAATAGCCCGAAAAGTCGCAGTAAAGCTGCAGGGCATAACCGTAAACGCCCAACAAGTTTTCAAGTCCGGAATAGAGCGCGGGGTTGTCGAAGATGCGCGAAACAAAGTTCGTGCTGATGTAATCGGAGATGATACATTTCTTGAACAGTCCCATGATGATGAACCATGTACCAACGCCCATCATCTCGTGGGTCACCACAACGGGCTTTCGCAACTGGGGCAAAAAGGTGCGGGCGCGCAGAATTGGACCGGCCAGCAGCGTGGGGAAAAAGCTGACAAAAAAGGCAAAGTCGGTGATGGAACGGGTGGGCTCCATTTGCCGGCGATACACATCTATAATATAGCTCATAGACTGGAACGTAAAGAACGATATACCGATGAGCATGGGCAAATCGAGTTTTACATCTGGCGAGAACAAGCCGAAACCGGCCAACGTTCCTAAGGCAAAGTTGGTGTATTTAAAGAATGCCAACTGGCCTAACATAAACACCAAGGCGCCCATCAGCCAGCGTTTGCGCAAACGGTTGTCATCGCCCGCTTTCTGCATTTGCAGGGCTGCAAAAAAGTTTACCAGCGTTATCAGGGCCAACAGCAAGAACCAGCCGCCTGCATTTTTGTAGTAAAAGTAGTACGAAAAGGCCGTTACATAAAGTAGACGCAAGGCCGTGGTTCTACGGCTGCTCAGCAACGTGTAACCTGCAATAAAGGCCAAAAACAGGAAGAGAAACAAACCTGTATTGAACAGCAGCGGCTGAGTGGGGATATAAAGTAATTGGTCAATAATTGACATGAGGTGGTGAATAATTATTTTAAAAGAATGTTTGGAAGGAAGGAAAAAGTTCAGCAACCCTCAGACATGGCTTTGGCTAGTGCCTCGCCCAGCAGTTTGCCCTGCAAGGCATAGCCCTGCGGCTGAAAATGAATACGGTCGGGACGCATGTAATGACTCGCCACCCAGTTTCGCTGAGCTGCCTGTTCTCCTCCGCAAATATCAAACATGTTCCACACGGGCATTTGATGCTCTGCACCATAGCGGGCAATCAAGTCGGCACAGCGCGAACTCATCGGGTTCGGACGTTTCACGTAGCGCACATGGCGACGTTTCTGTTTCGAACGCGAGGTTCGACGATAATTCACATACGACGTTGTGAGGTAATCGCCCGGAGGAGTGGTCAGCAAAACGACAGCATTGGGGCAAGCCTCGCGCAGACGTTTGAAAAAGTTATTCAACTGCACCTCGTGCTGCTCCGGCCGGTAGCCCATGCCGTGGGCCTCGTTCGTTCCGAGCGAAAGCACAATCAGGTCGGGACACTTTTCGGCAAACTTCTGCATATAGCTTTCGGTCAAAAAATGCGAACTGGTTGCACCGTTCCGGCCAAAGAAGTTGAAACACACGCCGACACCTGAATCGGGCTGTTCGGCCTGTCCGAAATAATCATAGAGCGTCTGACGCAACGACAGCGGAAATGTTTTCCCGGCCACATGCGAATCGCCAATCTGCAACACGCGCAAAGGACGTTTCCCTTCGTTTAAAATGCGTGCCACCGAACGCAAATACGCGGCATTGGTTATTACGTTGGGCTGTGTGTTGCGAAACGTATGCGGCAAAGCATGCTGCAAGTCTTTTTTCAACGCCACCTTTACCGGACAGTCGGCCTGCCTGGCCGAATCAGCGGTTGCCGAATCGGCTGTCGTTGCCGTGACAAAGGCTTCCGGCATTTTGGCCGTTCCTTCACCTTCCGCGGCAAAATGTCTGCCCGACTGGCTCAAACTGGCAGCCACGGCTATACCCAACAAAGCGAGCCACCCACCCACAATGAGGTAAAACTTGCGGTTCGAACTCTGCGAATGCGACGACTGCGAACCCTGCGTCACCTTGGTCCAGGTGCTGCAATGCCAGCGAGGACGCGGCGTGTGCGTTTCGCGGTTTGCTTTATGGGGCTTTCCGGTATTGTTCATGACCATAAACCATTGATTTGAAAAGGTAGTTGGCTATTCGCTTACCGCCCCGGGCATTGATATGAGTGTAGTCCTTTCCGGCTTCTGCCGGTTTGGCTTCTGCCATCCGTTTGATACTACCCTCTCCGCCCATGGCTTCAAAAAGGTTCCAGAAAGCAATGCCGCAATCAGCAGCCAGCTTCTGTTGGTAACGCGACAAAGCAATGATACCCGGCAAGGTGTGCAATTCGCCGTCAGACATACGGTTCACGCGGTCGCCCACTCCCACCAGCAAAATGCCGGCCTCGGGGAAACTCTGTTTCAAGTGGTCAATCACACGCTTCATCTGCGCCATATAGGCCGAATAATTCTTTTGCGTTTTATTCGCCACATTCAGTCCGAACTGCAGCACAATCAGGTCGTACGGTCGCACGCTGTGCAGTTCGTTCAGGTTGCGCTGCGGAATTTCAGCCAGCGTCACCCCGCTGCTTCCGCGCAACGACAGGTTGTCGACGATAACGCCCGTCTTGCTCTCCTCTGCCACGCCCCAGCACACCAAGCCGCTTGCAGCAGGCACCTGCCAGCGTACTTTTCCGGCCCGTCCGCTGCGCTTCAGGACTTCGATGCGTCCGTTTCCTTCGGCATTCAGCGCCAGCATCGGTCCGTTGTCTAGCTTCACACCCACATTCACCGGAGCATTGGCTCTTAGGTAAATGGTATGCACTTCGGCCGAATCAAGACCCGGCATCCGCACTCCGCTCACCTCAGTCCAACCCGTACCTTGGGGCTGGAAGTAACGCTGACCGATATTCAGCAAATCGCGTTTGTAACGTCCTTTGTCCAGCACGCAATGAGCCGTCCATCCGCCATAACGCTGCCGCACCGTCGCACGGTTCGCAGCATAAGGGGGCGCAATGTCAAGGTATCCCACACCGTGTCCGCCAAACTTACGCTGCAATTCCTCGCGCAGGGGAGCCGTCAGAATGTCCACTTCGATGAATGAGTCGCCAAAATACGCAATGCGCACCGGCCGTCCCAGTTCATTTCGTTTGTTTAGGGCGCGATAAAAGGGTGCCATGCCGTGTGTTCCCGACGCTGAATAGTCCAATATCGGGGTAACGCCCTTCGGAGCGGGCGTAGTAGGCTGTGTTTGCGCGTTGGCAGTTTGCGTAGCCGTTCCACCACCCTCTCCGGGCGTTGCCAGAGCAGGTACAACGGGCAAAGGGGGCACCTCGGGCAAAGCCTCAGCCCCATCTCCGCCGCTGTTTTCCTCGTCAATGACATCCGACAACAGGGCCACGCGTTTCACCTCGTAACCGCCAATAGTCAGTGCCGGCACCCACTGCAAAGGAATCAGCAGCAGCACTACAACCAGCACCAAAAAGCAATATTTTAAATGGAGAATTTTTCAATGTAATGATATTTTTGAGTGAAGTCGTCTGAACTTTTATGAAATTCAAGATTTGCCTTAATTTTTGAGGCGTTTTTGGGCCTTGAAGAAGGAGTGTAGCGAGCTACACGACTGATGAAAGGTCAAAACGGCCAAAAAAGAAAGGTGAAGATTGAATTTAGAAGAGATAAATCTCCATATCAAATCTTCGTCAGAAAAGTTTAGACGCATTCAGTAAGTCGATGTGAGAAATTTGTTTGCAAGCACTAAGCTGAAGCACCGCCTGATTTCACGAAGCAGATGTGGTGCAGGAACGCGATTACATGTTTTTTAATTGTTCGACAGAATCATTGCAACACCTGCGAAACTTACAGCACACCTTTTTTCGCGCATAGCCTGTTCGGCCACATCACGCATTTTGAATATCTGAATATTTGTCCACTGTACGTTGGATTGTTCCGATGTTCATTCACAATGTCAAAGTAAAGGCGGACGGTATGCTTGAAATCCTTGATAACCGTAGCCTTATCCAACGAGGCCGACACGGGCAAATCGTCCCAATGCGTTTCAAACCATTGCAACACCCCGTCTAACTCTTCATCTGTAAAATGTTTCTTATATTCCATAACTCTATAAACCAAATCGTATGACTTCAGCCCGACAGCCGTGCCGACAAACATCGGTCGCTCAGACTCTATTGATTGGCAAAGTTACGCATTTCTTCACCAACTCATCTGTTTATCAACCGAAAACGTATGAAATCCTCGTTTTTCAGTCTAGTTTGTAAACAACACCAACAAGAAAGGTCCGCGGATATCACAAAATATCCATGGACCTTTCGCTAAATTGCTGCTGATTATGTTAAGTAGATTCCCTAAAATTAGTTTATGAAGTCGTCTGAACTTTTATGAAATTCAAGATTTGCCTTAATTTTTGAGGCGTTTTTGGGCCTTGAAGAAGGAGTGTAGCGAGCTACACGACTGATAAAAGGTCAGAAAACGGCCAAAAAGAAAGGTGAAGATTGAATTTAGAAGAGATAAATTTCCAAATCAAATCTTCGTCAAAAAAGTTTAGACGACTTCTATACCATTCTTATGACAACATCATACGCTAACCCAAATATTCATGTAAAACCTTGTCAAAAATATCCTTATACCGTTTAGGTGTATGTGGACTATGCAATAAAGCATATATTAAATCAACATACTCATCATCAGATAAAACACCTACGATAGTCGGTTGGACAAAAGAACTTAAGATATTCTCTTGTGAATCTTCTCTGAAACAATAATCAAAAGGAATTGTTGTTTGTTTAGGAAAACAAAAATCCTCGTCACTACAATACTTCTTCCCTATAGGCCTGTTTGCGTTAAAAAACATACGAAATCGGCACGTTATCTTTTCTATTACATCCATGCTGCGTAAGCAATACTCCCGAACGTTTTCTTGATGTCGGAAATACAGCAACGATATTCAACGTGTCGCTTCTATATAATGATATAAGGTACTTAGGTTTATTGGGAGTAGTATAGGTGCAATACCCATAAATAATATTTTTTGCTTTTAGCATGTTGACGCATTATTACAGAACAGCATATACTCTAATGCTTCTTCGTAGGTGTCCTCTTTATCGGCATCTCCTTCATTCAGTCTTTGCAATGGAATCAACACGTTCGATTTGCCATCCACAAATTGAACCTGATTTTCCTTAACTATTTGAAACCACAGCGAATCTTCTGCATGAGTAAGTTCTGACAAATCATCAGCCGTACACTGCTCATATTTGCACATAATTTCATCAATAACTCCCATTTCAAAAGGGCTGTACAAATCCATCTGTTTCAACACATGATATTTATGCGAAAAGAACAGATTGGATAATATTTTTCCCTTCTTCATTCTTATGACAAGTCACATATTCTGAAAATGCTCCATTCTTTATATCATACACTTCAGGGAGCCACCGGACCTTTAACCCATGCGTAATAATCAAACCATGTCAATGGGAATCCACGAAGTTCCATAAACTTTTCATCAATCAGATACACTATCTTCAACAACTTTCGAAGATTTATACTCGGAATATTTTTAGCTACATACGCTAAAAGTGCTCCATTCTTTTTTTCTATTTACCGTAACTCCTAAACTCATCTTTTTTATATAGAATATCAATTCATGAAACAAACTTGCTTACTAAAGCTATACTGAGTGCAGTCTGACTTTGCGTATGTAAGTACGTGCAGCCCGACAGCCGTGCCGACAGACATCGGTCGCTCAGACTCTATTGATTGGCAAAGTTACGCATTTCTTCACCAATCCATCTGTTTATCAACCGAAAACGTATGAAATCCTCGTTTTTCAGTCTCATTTGTAAACAACACCAACAAGAAAGGTCCGCGGATATCACAAAATATCCATGGACCTTTCGCTAAATTGCTGTGCTGATTTTAGACAGCAAATGTTGGAATATATCGTTTACAGAACGGAGCATGCCGGAACAGATGGTGCTGCTGATAGTGCTACCCCAGAAGCCATGCAACGGCACTTATCTTGAGCATCTTTTATTGAATCCATTGCCATTCTCCTTCATCAGTAGAACGCATTATCATGGTTCAGCCTAAAAAGCGTGAAATTTAACTCAACTATACGTTGATGTTTCAGACAGGCCTACCTGCCTTACTTTCTTTTGTAACAATATGTCAAAGAACACTTTATAAATAAGGAATCTATAGTTTTTTCATCCATCAAGGCTGAGGTGAAGCCTGACTTCGCGTATGCAATGTCAGTGCAAACCGAATGCAGAACTTGAAAACTCGTTTTCGAAAGTTATGCTGAGGTGCAGCCTGACTTCGCAACGCAATGTCAGTGCAAACCGAATGCAGAGCGACGAGAGCTGGCTCTCAAAAGCTATGCAGAGGTGAAGCCTGACTTGGCGAAGCAAAGATACAACCTAAACACCCCGAAATCCAAATTTTTTCGGCACCTGATATCGCACCCCTATTTTTTCAAACACCTTTCCTAAGCCCCTAACCCTTTTATTTACAAGCATTTCAGAACGTTTTTTAAGCGCGAAAAAAAAAATGAAATAGGGATATACCATTTTATCGCATTCCGATTTCTAAAACGTACGTAACACGAGCGTTTCCCTACTCCATTTCTACAGAGTCTTTACCTTGGCCTGTTCCATGAGGTTTTGTAAAAAATCGTTGTTTATTTCCATTGCTTTTAATTATTGGGTAAGTGATTCGATTTGCGCGGTATAAACAGGAAGACACAAAACTTCCACATAGCTTTTATCAGCGAATTCATCATGAACAGAATATAAAAAGAGCGATTAACGCACAGGATATGCCGCTTACATATCGTGTCGTTAATCGCTCTGTAACTAGAAGATTTAGCGAACAATCGCTTCCTTAATGCAGTCTACTATATAATGTACGTCCTCGTCCGTCACCCAAGGACCTGCCGGCAGACAGAAACCTACCTTGAACAGGTCTTCTTCCACACCGTTGGTATATACGGCAGCATCGGCATACACCGGCTGCTTGTGCATGGGTTTCCAAACGGGGCGGCATTCCACCTTCTTGCCTAACATAAACACGCGCAAGGCTTCCACGTTTTCGTTCGGCTGACAGTCGGTCGTGGCTGAGTCTACGGCATGAATCACGCCGGCAGCTCCGCCCACAGCCGTCTTGATAACTTCCTTATAAGCATTTTCCTGTCCCTGCACCTTCACGTCTTCGTCGAGCGTAGCTGCACAGAGCCAGAAGTTGGCATCGTAGCGCGGGTCGGCGGGCTGCTTGTGAATGTGCACACCGGGCACGTCCTTCAGCAGTTCTTCGTACAAGGCCTGCACGTGCTTGTGGTGGGCAATGTGGTCGTTGAGCACCGTCATCTGTCCGCGGCCGATACCGGCGCAGATGTTCGACATGCGGTAGTTGTAACCGATGGCCGTGTGCTGGTAGTAGGGGTAAGCATCGCGGGCCTGGGTGGCATACCACATCACTTCGTTGGCGTCCTCTGCGCTGCGACAAATCAGGGCACCACCGCCCGAGGTCGTAATCATCTTGTTGCCGTTGAACGACAGCACGCCGTACTTACCGAACGTACCGAGCACCTGTCCGCGGAAACGCGAGCCGAAGCCCTCGGCGGCATCCTCGACCACGGGAATGCCGTATTTGTCGGCAATCGCCATGATTTCGTCAATGCGGTAAGGCATACCATACAGAGCTACGGGCACAATGGCCTTCGGCAGTTTGCCGGTCTTTTCCTTGCGGTCGATGATGGCCTTTTCCAAAAGAACGGGGTCCATGTTCCAAGTCTCCTTTTCTGAACCCACGAACACGGGCTTCGCCCCCCAGATAAGTCACCGGATGGCTCGAAGCGCAGAACGTAAAGCTTTGCACCAGCACCTCGTCGCCTGCCTTTACGCCGCAGCCAATCAGTGCCAGGTGCACCGCTGCCGTTCCGGCCGAAAGGCAAACCACCTTTCTGTCGAGCGGCTCTGTTCCATCCTCCTTACTGTTGGCAAACGCCTCCAGGTCTTTTTCGAAGGCGTTCACATTCGGTCCCATGGGCACTACCCAGTTCGTATCAAATGCCTCCTTCACATACTTCTGTTCCAAACCGGCCTCACTCATGTGGGCAAGACAAAGATAAATCGTTTTACGTTCTTCTGACATATTACCTTTATATATTATTGTGTATTTACATACAAAGCATTCGCTCACCTTACACGCTGAACTTTCGAGCAGAACTGCCTGCCCAACTTTTGTATCTTGAGTTTAAACTTCTTCTCCTGCAAACTTTACTTTAAAGCCAAGTACCGTGGCGAATATCATTTCGATATCCTTCCAGAATGAGTAGTGACGGTAGTAGTAACAGTTCAAGTGTACTTTGTCTGGATAAATCACTTTGTCATTATACTCCGTAGCAATCTCTTGCATGGAACGAGTATCGCCCTCTGCCTGTTTCTTTGCCACATATTCGCTAATCATTTCATCTTCCAAACGGTATTTCAACGTGGCAGGTCCGGTTATTCCCGGACACAAATTCAGTACATCTCTATCATCACCTTGCAATTTATCAGCATATCCTGGTACATCAGGACGGGGACCGACAAACGACATATTGCCAATCAGCACATCCCACAAACCTGGCAACTCATCTAACTTATAATGACGAAGCTTTGCACCAAAGGGTGTAATACGCGCATCACCTGCTACTGAAACTGTTGAACCGTTATGATTTACAGTCATTGAGCGAAACTTATGACAATCGAAAAACTTTCCGCCCTTACCCACTCGCTTCTGTACAAAGAGTACAGGACCACCAGGCATTTTTATTTTCACCATAATGGCTACTATCAGAAGTATTGGCCACAAAAACATCAGCCCTAAAAAAGCGACCGTACGGTCAAAAAGCCATTTTAATAACATAATTACACTTTAGTTTTAGTCTTCTATTTTTTTCTTTATTATTGCCGGCACTCCTACTGCCATTACATTTTCGGGAATATCATTACAAACCACAGAGCCTGCTGCTATGACGCAGTTATTTCCGATTCTGCAACCCGGCAACACGATTACCCCGGCACCTATCCATACATTTTCACCTATCCATATATCTTTATGCTGAGGTGGATAAATCTTACACAGTTTATTGTAGGGGGCATTAGGATTTGCGTTTGTTGTCAACAGAGTTCTATAAGCCAACGTACTGTTTTTACCGATGTAAATGTTTGCTGAAGCTATTAGTAAGTAATGTCTCTGCGTTGATGCTTACATTATCTTCGCTAACAATTGCCTCATTTTCTTTACACCATGAAAGGATACTTGAACATTCCTGCTTAATTTCCGACCTTAATGCGTCAACAGTTTTTTCTGACAGTTGCGCATAAATCTGAATATACAATGCTTCATTACGGATTCAATTTGCCATTTTTTATCAACTTCTCGAAATAATAACTGAACTCACCTATGATAGCTTTCTTATCTTCCTTACTATAATCATCAAAAGCATCAAATCCGCTAAAAGAAAAAACGCGTTTCATCTCCTTCGGATTCCACTTCATTTTAAGTATTCTGCCTATCAAAGTTATCACATCACCAAGTATCCACTTTGTACGCGTTCCAACACGCACTTTGATTGGCTCGTTATACAGCCCCTTCTGTTGCTAACTTATACATCACCCATGGTATATCGAAACCTGCGGCAACTGGGGTAGCCAAACCACCCGTAAATCGGGCATTTGTTTCTATATAAGCCATTTTTTGTGTTTCTGAATCATAACGAAAATCCATACCACAGACGCCACGAAAATCTACAGCATCCATCAGTTTTTTTGCTTCTGCTTCCAACTCTGGCATATCTACTATTTCGCGTTGAGTAGTAGTACCTCCTCCATCAGTCTTTGTCACAAGTGCATGATAAACCGTCATTTTGCAGAATCCGTTCCAACGAACACAGTCAACACTATAGTCTGTTCCGCCTATCCATTCTTGCAAAAGCGTTTCCTCATTCTTGTGTTCTTCCATAAGTTTCAGCAATGCTGCTTTGTCTTTGGGGAAATATACTCCCTTTGCAGAATTACCTATAACTGTTTTGAACACTACCGGATAATCTTTAACCTCGTCTGCTGAAGTATACACTTTCGGAACTGCCACTCCTGCTTTACGAGCCACTGCCGTACTTTCGGCTTTATTGGCAAGCATCAAAAGTTTTTCTGCACTTTCATAAGGTATTATCAAATCCTTCGGAAACTCATCACGATGACGCATTATTATTACACTCTCATCATGAGTGGGCATCAGCACCTGCGGCTTCAACTCTGAAATCTTTTCTTTCAACACATGGATAAAAGCCTCTTCTTCTTTAAAAGGGTCAGGATAAGTAAAACTTCCTGTGCAGAACTTTGACATAGAGCAAATGTTTTTTCTGCTCGTATCAGCTGCCCACACTTTTAATCCCTTGCTATGAAGCGATTTCAATATCGTATAGCCTACTCGATTCCAACAATAAGTCAGAATGACATCACATTGTACCATTAGGCAACCCTCCTTTCTTTATAAAAACTAATTGCGAAAAGAGGTTGCAATCTAAATGCAACTGAATTTCCCCCCGTGTAATTTTTTATTCATAACGTATTCTTTTTTGTTTTCATTTATAAATTCCAACAACAACCCATAGTGAGAAGTTTCTCTTACAATTAAAAAAAACTGGCACAGTTCAATCTATTCTTAGCCAGCCACACAAACGATTCAAAGATGTTTTCATTGTAGACAAGGCTGTACTTCCAGCGGTTATGCCACCAGCGGCGGCTTTTACCTATAGCATACTTCAACTTTTTGCCAAGGGTGTCGATTCCAACTGTAGACATGGGGAGTTTTTCTTTCTCTGCAAAAATATCTGCGAGGATGCGGTTCGCCAGAGGCAAATCGCGTTCAAAGGCGAAGCGTGAATCTTCTGAGGAAAAGCAGGCAGCACCCATACCGAAGTACTCCACACAAATGGTGGCTATGGCATTGAAAAAAACGGGTCATGCGCTGCTCCTTATATACCTTATATATATAGGACCAATCCATAGCTGCATGATGCTGCTGAAAATAAGTGCCCACATCCAGCACATGACGCAACAGTATTTCATTCGAGGCAAAATGCTCTCCGGTGTGACGCAACAGAAACAATGCGCCAAAGGTGGGTGGAGGTAAGCATACATGATGTATCGGACTTGCCATACACGTTTCTTGAGCAAGCACATCCATCAGCGTCTTTTCAAAACTGATGTTGCTTTTGTGCGAAACATCGTCAATAAATTTAGCATGATTTTCTACCTCTACGCCGTGATAGCTGAAAGTGGAATGTTTATGGTATTCGCGGTGTACCGCCATGCCTAAATCCTGCTCCACCAGTTGATCTGCTTCTTCCTTTTGTCCAAACAAATACACATCCACATCGCCCACGGGCCGATGCTGCGGACGGGGCCAACACCAACTGCAACCAACCCCTTTGAGCAAAAGCATACGTATGCCGTGACAGGCGTAAAGTCGGCCAACGAGGCAATGCATTGTTCATGTTTGGCATAAAGTTGTTCCATCATGGCTACGCGACCAATCCATTGCAACAACAGCGGTTTAGGCGGACGTTGCGATTCGGGCAAACGTTCCAAGCCATCAAGCACCAAAGCGCTCACCCCTTGTCGCCAAGCCATAGCTAGCAGCGCGGGCCAATCAATACCAGTAGGCAACAAAGCATCCTCCCTCACAGCATCGGCTGCAAGGGATAGGCGCACAAGCCTCAACAAGGCTTGTTCGTTATGAGTCATAATAAAATAGAGAATTTCAAAGTAAAAAAATCAACTAGAAGTTCTACGTTTTCTATTGATTTAAAACAAGTTCCCCACCGCAGTATCGCTCTGCGCTATGCCGCCACTCGGGTGGGGAGGAAAGAATGAGTAAGTTGTAGAGTGCAACTACTACAAATCACTCCATATTTATTCCGTATTTAATTTGTTTCAGCACCTACTTACCTGCTTATAATCTCCCCATAAAAATCCAACAGGCATTTTCTGACAAAACCTTGTTCAAAACGTGTGGCAATGATTTCACGCGCCGCTCCGGCCATGCGTTGCCGCATGGCATCGTCTGTTAGCATTCGTTCCATGGCCTTACGAAATGCCGAGGCATTTTTCAAAGGAACAATCAAGCCATTCCGTCCGTCTTCAATTATTTCGCGACTTCCATTGATATCCGTCACCACCGAAGGCAGTTCCATAGCTCCGGCTTCAAGCACCGTATTGGGAAAGCCCTCACGATAGCTTGGAAATACAAAGCAGTCGGCGGCTGCATAATGGGCTAACAAATCCTTGCCATATTGCGGACCGACATATTCTATATCTTCGCACGTTTCAATAGCCTTTCGCGCTTTATCAGAAATAGGGTCCAACGCATCTTCAAATTTACCTACCAGCAACAGGCGCATGGGTCTTTGCTTTCTAAGTTTCAAAAAGGCCTCAACCAGTTCATCAATGCCCTTATCCTTTACAATGCGTCCCACAAACAGAAAGGTAAATCGCGAAGCATCCTTGATACGTGCCACTTGTTCCTTATCGGCATTTTCCTTCTTCCAAAATGCCATATCCACCCCCATCACATTGCCATAGCCCAACACCCGCATCGGCTTCCGGGTGATATGCCGTTGCAAATCGTCCATCACTCCTTTTCCTTCCGGAATAATGTGGGTGGCACAAGCGCAAGTCAACCAGTCGGTCAGCATCAATATCCTCCGCGACATGCCGGTTGATGTAGGCCACACCAATCCGGTAAATGTATGCACGCGTCGGGGTACGCGCGTCAACCAAGCGGCCAACATACACAGTAGCCCCGCCTTGGGTGTCATGGAGTGCACCATATAGGGCCTCTCCTTCCGAAACACTTGAATCAAGTTCCACAGCGACTTCAAGTCCTTCCAAGGTGCTATGCGTCGCTCCATCGGCACCTCGACGCACCTCACCCCCATCTCTCGCAGTCCTTGCAACTCTGGTCCGGGCGAAGAAACTGAAACTACCTCATACCCTTGCTTCTGCAACTCTGGAACTATTCCTGTATAAAAGCCGCAGGACTGGGACACGGTAACAGCACGGATTATTTTTATGGAGTTGTTAGTCATTATATAAGTTTTTAAGAAACAAGCTTTTATACAATACCCCTACTTCCGATTTTTATGAATGAAATTGTACACACAGTTTGGGGCAAAGTATTTCAGTATCGGTACTACACAAAAGATGTTATACCACCATGGTAATCCTATCATTCGATAACCAATATTTTTAACATAAGCTTCATTACGACGTGCAAGCCAATTTCGACGAACTGCCGCATGACGATCATCACGCATTTTATATAGGCATTCATCCAACATAAAAAGCTTATAGCCGGCTGCAAAAATTTTAAACCACAAATGATAGTCCTCCACTCTCAATAATTTATCTTCTACACTATATCCCCCAACTTCTTTTTAATACACTGGTCCGTGCCATACAAGGAGCATGACAAATAGGAGAACCATGCACAAAATCTTTGGCTAAAATTTCACCATTACCTTTTCCGCGTCTAAACTCACCCTTTTCATCGAAATAAATCATCGGTGCGCTCACCACGGCATATTCTGGATGCGCATCAAGAAACGCTACTTCCTTTTCAAAACGAATGGACAATGAAATATCATCACCATCCATACGCGCCACATACTCCGTATCAGCATATTTCAAGCAGTGATTGAGTGTATAGTTCAAGCCCATGTTTCTCTCATTCCAGATAACAATTACATTGTCATACTTTTTAGCATAATCTTGTGCAACCTGCAATGTGTTATCCTTCGAGCCATCATCACAAAGAATAATCCTAAAATCTTTATAGGTTTGATTTTCCAGTGAATCTAATGCTTCCACTAATGTTGAAGCACAATTATATATCCCCATTAATACTGATATTCTTGCCATCTATTAACAATATTTTAACTTACACAAAATTTTTATAAAAGGAACCTGTTTAAATGCGCTCCTAAAAGTACTAACTACATAAAGACCCAATTAAATCTTCAACAGACTTAACTGAATTTTCTTTAGAAAAATACTTCCCTCGAATTTGAGCTTGATTTTTATATTGATGTAGTATACTCTTATCATCCAGTAATGTTTTAAGCCCTTCATATAAACCATCTGCACTATTAGGTGTCACAATACCATAATCATTGCATTTTCCCAGCTGCTCATAAGCCCCACTTACGCATGTTGTAACAACAGGAATTCCCAGGATTAATGCTTCTGTTACAGCAGTACTAAACCCTTCTCGAAAAGATGAGCAGACAAAAACATCACAACGTGCAATTACTTTATACGGATTTTTACAAAAACCTAATAAATGAACAGTTCTTTTCATCCCCATTTTCAACGATTTTCTGTCGTAACTTTTCATGCAATTCACCTGTCCCTAAAATATACAGATGATTTTTTATTCCATTTTTTTTTAATTTATGATGAACATCTATTAAACGTTCAAAACCCTTCAATTGAATTAATCTACCAACGGTTACAATATTATACACTTCTGATAAAGACACATCGTCAAGAGATTCCTCTGCTAATTTTCTTATTTTCACATCGTCGTTGGTATTGTAAATTACCTTATTTTTCTTTAATCTTGGATAAAGATTTAAGAATTCCTTCATAACATCACGTGAAACATAAACCATCTTA
>VOFC01006557.1_pt1 | contig 29749 bp, 49 predicted proteins | sample 5384161 | NCBI WGS metagenome assembly VOFC01 (sample SAMN12384722, study PRJNA508395) | human gut metagenome | isolation source: healthy gut B | host: Homo sapiens | reverse complement strand
CGACGAAAGAGCTCGACAAAGCTCCGCGACCCCGCAGTGAAGCTCGTTGTGCCTAATCAACCCCTCCAATCCGCCATCCTACCGCCTGTCGGAGCACGACCTCGAGCGATTCGTCGACATCGTCAAGAAAGACAATCCCAACCTGATCGTGGTAACCGACGACGTCTACGGCACTTTCGCCACCGACTTCAAGTCGCTCATGTACACCCTGCCTTACAACACACTCTGCGTCTACTCGTTCTCGAAATACTTCGGTGCCACCGGATGGCGTCGGCCGTCGTGGCCGCCGCCAAAAAGCACAACTTGATGGACGACCTCCTCGCACGTCTGCCCGAGGCTCAAAGGCCGACCTCGCACGGCGCTACGGCTCGCTCACACTCGACGTGAGCAAGCTCTCCTTCATCGACCGAATGGTGGCCGACTCGCGCGACGTGGCCCTCAACCACACCGCCGGCCTGTCTACACCCCCAGCAGATACAGATGAGCCTCTTCGCCATCAAATGCCTCCTCGACACCGACGATGTCTACAAAAAACCAAAATGCAGGGCATGATTCGACCAATCTCAATGCCCTTTGGGAGGCAACCGGATTCACCCTCGTGCCCGACGACCTCCGCGTGGGCTATTACAGCGAAATCGACATGATGGTGTGGGCCAAAAACTCTACGGCGACGACTTCGCCGCATGGCTCCCCACAGCCCACGACCCGCTCGACGTGACGATGCGCCTCGCTGCCGAAAAGAGCATCGTGGTGCTCAACGGCTCGGCTTCGACGGCCCCGACTGGAGCATCCCGCACCTCGAGGCAAACCTCGACCGAGACGCCTATGTGACCATCGGCAAGATGGTCCGCGCCATACTCGAAGAGTACCACGAAGAATACCTCGCTTTCCAAAAAGAAATAAAGTACCTTAATCTCTCTTGACCGTAAGGCCGCCGCCCGCACTCAGCAGACGACGGCCTTATTTTTAGTCAAATATGAGTTAGGGGCTTACTTCGAGGTCAGGGTGCGGGTGTCGCGGGCGATGGTGAGCTCTTCGTCGGTGGGCACGACGCACACAGTCACGCGCGAGCCGGGAGTGCTGATCACGGTCTCGGTGCCGCGGGTGCGGGCGTTGACTTCATTGTCGATTTCCACACCCATGAAGCCGAGGGTGGAGCACACGTCGTAGCGCAGGCCGGCCTGGTTCTCGCCCACACCGCCGGTGAAGACGATTATGTCAACGCCGCCCATCTCGGCAGCATGAGGCGCCGATATACCCCGTGATGCGCAGCATATACATGTCGAGGGCCAGGCGCGCGCGCTCGTTGCCTTCGGCGATGGCAGCCTCGATTTCGCGCATGTCGTTGCTCACGCCGCTCACACCCAGCACGCCGCTCTCCTTGTTGATGATGCTTTGCAGCTGCTCGGCGCTGAGGTTGTGCTTGGTCATGAGATAGGTGAGGGCACCCGGGTCGACGTCGCCCACGCGCGTGCCCATCATGAGGGCCTTCCACGGGAGTGAGGCCCATCGATGTGTCGACGCACTTGCCGCCCACCACGGCTGCCATCGAGGCGCCGTTGCCTATGTGGCAGGTGATGATGCGCTGCTTGGCCGGGTCGACGCCCAGCATTTCGCACACGCGGCCGCTCACATAGCGGTGGCTCGTGCCGTGGAAGCCGTAGCGGCGAACGCCGTCTTCCGTATAATATTTGTAGGAGCAGGGCATACATATATGCCTTGGCCGGCATGGTCTGATGGAAGGCCGTGTCGAACACTCCCACCTGAGGCACGCCGGCATAAGGGCCGTTATGGCGTCGATGCCCGTCATGTTGGCGGGGTTGTGGAGGGGAGCTATGTCGTAGCACTCGCGGATTTTGTCCTTCACCTCGTCGGTGATGAGTACGCTTCGCTGAACTTCTCGCCGCCGTGCACCACGCGATGGCCAACGGCGTCGATTTCGCCGAAGGATGCTATGCAGCCGTCCTTGGGGTCGGTGAGCTTGGCGAGGAAATGGCCTCGATGGCCTGGCGGTGGTCGATGTGGCCGAGCTCGTCGGTGGCCTTGCTGCCGTCGGCGAGCTTGTATTTCAGAAAGCCGCCCGGAAGACCGATTTTCTCCACGCCGCCTTCGGCGAGTACTTTTTGTCGTTGTCGCCTTCGAGGTCGAAAGCAGAGTTGTATTTCACCGAGCTGGAGCCCGAGTTGAGAACGAGGATTTTCATTTCGCTATTATTTGTTTTTCAGACCGATGGCCTGGTTGCATGTGATGATAATGGTCTTGTAGATGTCTTCGGGGAAAGCAGCCGCGCGAGAGGTCGTTGACCGGCGCTGCCAGGCAGCCTTGAAGAACGGGGCCCACTGCCTGCACGCCGCCGGGCGCTGCACGAGCTGTAGGCTATGTTGCCCACTTCGAGCGAGGGGACACGAGCACGTTGGCACGGCCGCTAAGAGGGCTGCCTGGGGCCTTGCTGGCCGCTACCGAGGGCACGATGGCGGCGTCGGCCTGTAGCTCGCCGTCGAGGATGAGCTTCGGGTCGAGCTGGCGCGCCAGGTCGGTGGCTTCGATACCTTGTCGACGGCGTCGCTCTTTGGCCGAACCCTTGGTGGAGAACGAGGTATGGCCACGCGTGGCTCAATGCCGGCAATGTCGCGTGCCGTGCGTGCGGCGGCAACGGCAATCTGCGCAAGTTCGGGAGCGGTGGGGTTGGGCACAACGGCGCAGTCGGCGAAAATGAGAATGTCGTCGGTGCCGAACTTCCGAGCCCTTGGGTAGAAGCATGATGAAGGCGCCCGACACCACGCTGATGCCCGGCACGGTCTTTATCACCTGGAAGGCGGCGCGCAGCACGTTGCCCGTGGTGTTCATCGCGCCGGCCCACCTGGCCGTCGGCGTCGCCCGCCTTAACCATAAGGCAGCCGAGATAGAGGGGTTGGCGGTGGTGAGGCGTGCCTCGTCCATGGTGATGCCCTTGCTCTTGCGCAGCTCGTAGAAGAAGGGGCGCATAGCGGTCGATTACTGTCTCGTCGGCGGGGGTCGACTATGGTGGCTTTCGATATGTTGGTGAGGCGGAGTTCGGCGGCCATGGCATGGATGTCGGCCGGCGATCCTATGAGGATAATCTCTGCCGGACCGTCGGCTATGATTCTGTCAGCGGCGGTGAGGTGCGGAGGTTCAGAGACCCTCGGGAAGGACAATGCTGCGGATGTGCCTTGGCATTGGCCGTTAGTCGTTCGAAAAAGTTCCATTTTCGGTTTTATGTTGTTTAGTAGGGGAGATTGCGTGTGCAAAGGTACGCAAAATTTGTGTTTTTTTGCTTGTAACTTTGTCAAAATTGCGATAGAAAATAGGAATCTGAGCGACACCCGGCTACTGGGACGACCGCTGCGCCCTTCATTTCGACGGCTGCGACGAGATGGCATGCTGCCGGCGACGTAGGCGACATCGACATCATCGACCGTCTCTCCGCCATAGCCCCGGTGCGCGCCGTCGCGCTTGCCAACGTCATACAGGATCCTGTACGGCGCCATTGCCGGGCTCCTTGTGTTCGAAATCGATGGCGGCCTCAAGTTCTACTCACCCACATAGGCGGCTATCCCGGCCGATGGAGTCCGGGCATGAAGCGCCTTCTGAAAAGGAGGCAGGGTATAGGCCTGATGGTCGACGGGCACTCCGCATATCCTTAAAGTTATCTACGACAAGGAGGAGCTCGCCCTACTGCACATCAATCCCGGCGCCGCCGGCAGCAGGGATGGCAGAAAGTTCGCACACTGGTGAAACTGACCGTCACCGACGGCCGCCCCACCGACTGCGAGGTAATCGAACTCGGCAAGCGATAGCTCGATTAATTACATATACATAAGGACATAAACCTATTTTGTGGCTTATCGTCCTTATGTTCTTAATGTTAAACTCTTAATCGAGATGCTCGTCGCGGGTGAAAAATGCGCCGTCCGGCGCACCCGCAATCAAACGGCGGCCGAGCAGAACGCCGCCGACATCACCGATATCAGGAAGAGCATCAGCGGCGTGTCGCCCAAAAATTGAGTCGACAGATAGCCGCCCAACGTCGAGGCAACCAGGCCGATTATGATGTCGAACCACAGTATGCGCCGCCTTGAGTCATACGCGCGGCAACCATGGCGAATACGCCTATAAAGGGCCCGGAGGAGCCACACAAGCAGCCCGCTGTGTTCGGCTCCGACAACAAGATATTCATACATGGCCATTCAGTGTAAAGGTGCGTTCACAATATAGGAGCTATGAAGGCTGCCACGTCGGTATTGCCGGTAAGATCGGCGAACGTCAGCCGGATGATGAGCAATATTATCAGAAATATGGCTCCAAGAGCCACCGGAGCTCGTGTTGTTTTTGCGGTAAAGTGTGCTGCGCATGGTGCAATGAAAATTTTTGTTATGAAATTAAAACACCGCGATGCATCCTTTGTTCATATTATTTATGTGTTTTTTGGGCATGTTTTGTTGCACGGATTGATTATTTGCTTTACCTTAGACGAAATTTTCATGACTATTAAAAAAACAAACCGTTCTGGCCCTTGTTGAAAAATAGTACGCGCCTCATGCGCCACCGCTCCCGAAAGTATTGACGTTTCACCCTATAATTGAACTTTAATTGAGTATGAAAAAATTGATTGCAGAAGGCGTCGGAACGATGTTTCTCGTTCTCCTCGCATGCGGTAGTGCCGTCCTCGCCGGCCCCTCGATAGGCGGTCTTGGCATCGGCCTGTGTTTCGGCCTTGTCCTGGTTTTTTGCCTGTGCTACTGCCTGGGTAACATCTCCGGTTGCCACGTCAACCCCGCCGTGTCGCTGGCCGTTTTCCTCGCCGGACGTATGAGTGGCAAGGAAAATGTGTCAGGATACATCGTCTCGCAGCTCCTCGGTGCCACCGTCGGCGCCGGACTCCTCTACGCCTTCATCTACCTTGCGCCTGACTTTAACTTCGGCGGCACCACGGCTCCCGACTATTATCTCGCCACCAACGTCCTACAGCCAGGCGCAACCGCCGGCATGGCACTTCTTGCCGAAGGCCTCACTCACTTTCTTCTTCGTCCTCGTTGTTGCTCGGTGCCACCGGCGCCTCCAAAGAGCTTCGGTAAATTCGCCGGCCTCGCCATCGACGCCTTGCTCTCGGCCTGGTAAACATTGTCGGCATTCCGTCGACAACTGCTCGGTGAACCCCCCGCAGCTTCGGTCCCGCCGTATTCTGTCCCGCTGCGTGGGGGCGACTTCGGATTATGATTGTCGGGACCCGTTGTCGGTGCCGTTCTCGCCAGTCCTCTGCTGGGCCGCCATGGCCGGCTCGCGACGCTCCGTTGAATAAGTAGAAAGCCACCTGATTAACTATGGATACTACGGTTCTCTACAATCTCTCCTACGGCCTATATATTGTCAGCGCCTTCGTCGACGGCCGCGCTGTCCGGATGTACCATAAACGCGCTTTCAAATAACTTCCGACGAGCCTCGGGTGGCCATATCACTCAATAAGGCCAACTTCACACTTTCTGCCGTCGAGCAGAACCGTCGATTCTCGATATCGATAATTGCCGAACACCGACCCTTCCTACATCGGAACTTTCGGCTTCCGCAGCAGCCGCGACACCGACAAATACGCCGACTACGGCTACGAGGTTGTCGCCGGTACGCCGTGTGTAAAGGCCGCTTCGCGGGGCGCCTCGTGCTCGGGCCGAGAAGTTTGTCGACTGCGGCACGCATATGCTCGTCATCGGTCGCCTCATCGATACCGTCAAGGGCCAGGGCAAGCCAATGACCTACGCAACTACCACAGCGTAATCAAAGGGTAAGGAACCCCGCACCGCGCCAACTTACCGCGCCGACGATAATGCCGCTCCAGGCCGACAAGAAAAAGAAACGCCGCTTCAGTGCGACGTATGCCTATACATCGTCGAGACCGACGGCGGACCTGCCCGCCGACTACGTCTGCCTAAGCTGCGTCGATCGCTCCCTTCCACGAAATCGATTGATTCTCTCTCGATACCATTCCGGGAAATCCGCCAGCAGCCCCGGCGGATTTTTCTATTGCGCGCCTCCCCGAAATTGCGTATCTTTGCATGATATTTGCGACGCAATGAACCAGTTACAACGAGCTAAACAGCCATCCGCGCGACGGGCATCAAATTTCTTCAATCGGTCACCGCTATCTGGTCGACGGCAATCTGTCGTGCATCCGTAACGCAGTTGGTCGAGCAGTGTTTCGAGCAGTTCGACGCCGACTATTGGGCTGCCCGCAAAGGCACCCCCCATGCACCACCGCCGAGCAAATCAAGGCCGAATGGGAGGCCAAGGGGAAAAGCCTCGCGCGACCTCGGCACACTCATGCACGCACGTATCGAGGCACATTATCGGGACATGAACATGATGCCGACACCCTGAACGACAAGGACTTTCGGCATGTTCCTCGACTTTCACCACGTCATCCTACCCCCTATCGCACCGAATGGGTGATTTTCGACGAGACCATTCTCTCGCCCGGCACCCTCGATTTCCTTGCTGTCAACCCCGACGGAAGTTTTGAAATCTACGACTGGAAGCGCTCCACAAAGGTGGTCGGCGAAAACGGCATGCCCATCCCCGATAAATATGGCAAGCGAGCCTTCGCGCCCATAAGTCATGTGGCCGACACCACCTTCAATCACTACGCCTTGCAGCTGAGCATCTACCGCTATATCCTTGCAACGAAAATACGGAATCGTGGCGCGGGGAGGCTCATCCAGGCGTCTTCCACCCCGACATGCGGCGCTACCATGTGGTGGACGTACCCTATCTCGAAGAAGAAGTCAAAGCATTGTTCGAACGCCGATTATGACCCCTCGCACCCTTCCCGACGACGCCTTCGCCATATGCGTGGCTGCGCGTTCGGCTGTCGACCCTCTCCTCCGATGCGCTTGCCGGCGGTGAGGCCGCTTTCACAGCCGTGCGTCCCAACGCCCGCAAAGGCATCGTTTTCCCCACTGACACACTCGGCCGGCAGGTGCCGTGGCTGCCCGAGCGCGATATCTCGACGAGCGCCCCGTCTTCGCCATCGACCCTGCATGGCACCAGGGTCTGTACTATGTGCAGGATGCATCGTCGATGGCCTTTACGTTAATTGTCAAGGATATGGTAGCCGGCTATTTTGGCAACCGCCCGATTTGCGCATCCCCGACGCCTGCGCGCGCTCCAGGAGGCAAAGCATTGCCGCCCTCGGGCCTGACCCGACGGCACGGCACTGTCAAAGTGTGCAACGAGTTCGATGGCCGCCGCGCACTGTACTCGCCGAAAATATAGCCAAAATACGGCTATCCGGCCGTGGCCGTGACATCGTCCGACACCAAGGCCTTCGCCGACATGGGCGAAGAGTTCACGACCTCGCAATCGTCGACGCCCCATGCTCGGGCGAAGGCATGATGCGCAAGGAACCCGAGGCCATAGCGCAGTGGAACGAGGTCTCGTGAGGCACCAGTGCGCCGCCTTGCAGCGCGTGATTCTCACCAACGTGTGGCAGGCGCTTTGCGCCCGGCGTGGTAATCTCATTTTCAGCACAGCGTACCCTTCAACGCCGTAGGGGGCGACGACCAATCTCGCCTGCCTCGTCAGAAAGACTTGGTGCTCAACCTGATTGGAGGCTGCCCGTAACCCAAGCTGCCCGGCACAGCGCCCACCTACGACGGCCGCTACCGGGCCGCCATTTCTTCCCCGGGTTTGCGTCGAAGGCGAAGGTCTTTTTCGTAGCCATGGTGGCTAAGGCCGGAAAATGGGAGCCCGCGCCTCCCGAGGGGCTGAAAGCGTCAAACAAAGACCCGCAAATCCGACAAGGCCAAAGCTCCAGAAGCCCGACGCGTCGCTCTTGCATTCGCCCGCAGTGTCATTGCCCACCCCCCGATGATTATATCATTGAACAAAGGACCGATACCTTCTCGGCTATCCCGAGGCTCATGACCGCCCTCTTCGGTCGCGTAGTCCGCGCTGCTCACGCTTCGATGCGGCCTTCCCCTCTTCACCCTCAAAGGCCGCACGACATGGTGCCTGCGCCCGAACTCGCGCTCTCCACGGCAATACGCCTGATGCTTTCCCACCGTCGACCTCCCCCCGACGCCGCGCTGGCCACCTCCGGCACGACAGCCTCACCCTCACCGGCAGCACTTCCGCGCGCGCGGATTCCGCTACGGCTGCATGCCGCAACGTGCCCATGGGCTTCATAAAAAATATCGGCCGGAGGGCCAACAACCTCTATCCCGACGCCTGGCGCCTCCGCCGACAGCGCGCGCGGCTCCCTAATTGATTCCAACCGATGAAAAGACTTTATAGCAATGCTGCGGCGCTTTTTGTGCCGCCTTATGGTAAATATCTGGCACTGAATATTTTCTTCAATATTCTTGCCGTCTGCTCACGCTTTTTCAGCTTCGCTCGGTGATTCCTATTTTGGAGATGCTCTTCAAAATCAATACCACTGTCTACGCCTACATGCCATGGGTTTCCGGCTCGCTCAAAGAGGTGGCCGTCAACAATTTCTACTATTATGTGCAGGAGGGGAGTGGAAATGTGGGGCGCCGTCGGCACCCTCGGTGCACTCGCTTGCGCCCTGGTGGTGATGACCGGCCTCAAAACCGGTGCCACATACCTCAGTTCATACTTCATCATACCCCTCCGCTCGGGCGTGGTGCGCGACATACGCAATTTCGTCTACGACAAAATCACCGCCCTTCCCATCGGCTTTTTCACCGTCGAGCGAAAGGGCGACGTCATGGCCCGTATGAGCGGCGACGTGGCCGAAATCGAGAACTCAATAATGTCGTCGCTCGACATGCTCTTCAAGAACCCCGTCATGATTATCGCCTGCCTGGGCATGATGATTGCCGTGTCGTGGCAGCTCACGGTCTTCGTGTTCCTTCTCCTGCCCTTCGTAGGCATCGTCATGGGTCGCGTTGGCAAGCGCCTCAAACGTAAGTCGCTCGAAGGACAGACGCAGTGGGGCATACTCATGGCCAACATCGAGGAGACGCTCGGCGGTCTGCGCATCATCAAGGCCTTCAACGCCGAGGAGAAGGTGCGCCGCCGCTTCCATGAAGAAAATCAGGAATTCTACCGCCTTTCCAACACCGTGGCGCGCCGCCAGGCTCTCGCTCACCCCATGAGCGAGTTCCTCGGGCACCATTGCCGTGGCCATAATCCTCTGGTTCGTCGGTAGCCTCATTCTCTCGGGCCACGCATCGATGAACCGCCGAGTTCATCTACTACATGGTGATATTCTATAACGTCATCCCCCGGCCAAGGACTTCTCAAAGGCTATGTATTCGGTGCGAAGGGTCGGCCTCAATGGAGCGCGTCGACAAGATTCTCAACGCCGTCAACCCCATAGCCGACCCCGTCGCCCTGCGAGCTGCCCCCCGGCCAAACGCGGTGTGAGCATCACACTCGAAGACGTCGATTTCAGCTACGACGGAAACACCGATGTGCTAAAAGACATCAATCTCGACATCCCTGCCGGCACCACCGTGGCTCTCGTCGGCCAGTCGGGTTCGGGAAAGTCGACCCTCGCCGACCTCATCCCGCGATTCTACGACCCTCGTAAGGGACGCGTGACCATCGGCGGTACCGATGCGCGGCAGCTGCGCGTGGCCGACCTACGCTCGCTCATGGGCAACAACGTAAATCAGGAGGCTATCCTCTTCAACGACACCATATTCAACAACATAGCCTTCGGCGTCGACGGAGCTTCCATCGACGATGTCCGCCGCGCCGCACGCATTGCCAACGCCGACGACTTCATCATGGCCACCGAGAATGGCTACGACACCGTTGTCGGCGACCGCGGATGCCGTCTGTCGGGCGGTCAGCGCCAGCGCATATCCATTGCGCGCGCCGTGTTGAAGAACCCCGCCATACTCATCCTCGACGAAGCCACATCCGCCCTCGATAGCGAGGCGAGAAGCTCGTTCAGGAAGCCCTCGACCGCCTCATGGCCGACCGCACAACCCTCGTCATAGCCCACCGCCTCAGCACCATACAGCGCGCACACCTCATATGCGTTATGCACGACGGACGCATCGTCGAGCGAGGCACACACGACGAACTCCTCGCCCCGCTTCTTCATCTTCGCCTTGTCGGGGAAGAGCTCGGTGGCAATGCCCGCCTGGCGCAGCTTGGCCACCAGTGGCATGCAGTAGGCCGTCTCAGCGTCGCCGAAGTTGATGAAGAGGACCTCCGTGCCCTGACGGCTCTCCTTCGGATAGAGGTCGAGGGCGTTGAGCACGTCGTAGATGCGGTCTGCGCCAAAGGAGAAGCCCACACCCGAAAGACCGGGCATACCGAAGATGCCCGTGAGGTTGTCGTAGCGTCCGCCACCCGTGATGCTGCCGATCTCCACGTCGAGAGCCTTCACCTCGAAGATGGCTCCCGTGTAGTAGTTGAGGCCGCGGGCCAGCGTCAGGTCGAGCTCCACGGTGTTGTGGAGACTCACGCCCTTGAGCGTGTCGAGGATGAAACGGACCTCCTCGACGCCCTTCAGTCCCGTCTCGCTCTCGCGGAGCACCTCGGCGATGGTGGCCAACTTCTCGTCGTTGGTGCCCTGCAGGTTGATGATAGGCTGCAGGCGGGCGATGGCCTCCTCTGAGATGCCGTCGGAGCGCAGTTCGGCATTGACGCCATCCACGCCGATCTTGTCGAGCTTGTCGATGGCCACGGTGATATCGACGATCTTCTCGGCCTCGCCTATCACCTCGGCAATGCCGGTGAGGATCTTGCGGTTGTTGACCTTGATGGCCACACGCACACCGAAGCGCGTGAAGACCGTGTCCATAATCTGCACCAGCTCCACCTCGTTGAGGAGCGAGTCGCTGCCCACGACGTCGGCGTCGCACTGGGGATGGTGCGGGTGCCTGCCCGCACTATGTAAATGCCGCGGGCTTCGGGGAGAGTTACGACGCTGGCGCAGCGGCGGCTCAGCTCAGAGGGCGCCCGCAGTGTTGTAAACCTCTACGTCGACGGGCTCGGCAAAATGAACCGTGCCGCCTTCATAGCGGTAGGCAACCTCGGCGCCCGGGTCGGAAACGGCGCTGCTGTTCTTGCCGTCGATACGGTATACGGCGGACCGTTGCCGGCGGCGAGGCGACTGCCCGATGGCTCGTCCAGCTCAGACCGTCAACATTCGTCACTGCCGCAACAGGGGCCGATTGAGTGGTGCTGTTCACCTGACCCATGCTCGTCTGAGGCAGTTTCCACATCAGCTCGCTGCCGCTGCCGAAGCCATGCTCGCTGCCGCGGACAACGGCGAAGCGATAGCCGCTGGCGGCGGAATAGTCGTTCACGGGGTAGGCCATGCTTGGCATTCGCCCGGACCGAAGTGGGCGAAGCCGTTGGCCGTATACTGCTCGGGCTCGATGCCGGGAGATGCCCGCGGGCGAACCGGTGATTTCACCCGTCACAAAGTCATACTCCGTCCCGGATAGGTCGAGGCGCCGTTCACCACCACGCGGCCGTCAACGGTGGCTATCGCGCGCGCTGCCGCACCGAAGTTGCGGGCCGTCGAAGGTGCGAATGCCTTGGCCTCCATAGTGGCCCGGGCTGTGATTTCGCCGTTCTCTATGGTCCAACGCAGCACGTAGCGCGACGACGAGACGGCTGCGTACACCTGAAGCTTGTTCTCGTTCTCGGCCACTACGCTCACATGGTCGATGCGCGGCACGCGCACCGGAGGCTGTTGATGGTGAGTTCTGCAACAAGTTCACCCGTGCCCTGGCGGGGTCGAGGCGGTGCAGGGTCACAGGATGGCCGGCCGCGTTTACCGACAGACAGCTGATGTAAAGACGTCCGTAGCTGTCCGAGCAGATATCGTTGCACGGATAGGTGCTGCTGTCCTCGTTTGCAGGTCGGGCAGCATGATGTCGCGGAGATATTCACCCGTAAGAAGATCGTATTCACGCACATATGCCGAAGGCATCGGTTGCGGCTGCCGTGCGCCCGGTGAGGTATATCTTGTTGCCCGATATCGCTATGCCGCGGTTGAGATTGCCCTCGTTGGCAAAGCTCGATGTTGTTGAAATCAGGGAGGTAACCGAACGGAACCAAACGTTGGTAAGCGACGTTCCGTCGGCCAGGGTTTCATAGCTCACTTCCTCGCGGGCGACAGCCGGTGGAGGAAGCTCGCCCTGAGGATAGCTTTATATATGCAGGCTCCGACTCGTTGCCGTAGCCGTCGTAGGTGCACACTGCGTACCAATGGCCGCCGCGAACGTTGGCCGGAAGGCTGTAGCTGCCCGTATAGTTCACGTCGATGAGGTAGCGGTTGTCGATACCGTCGCCGTCGGCAGCCATCGCCCGTTCCTTGCTCACATATTCGGGCACGGCGTATACGGTGTAGCGCATGATGGGCGACGTGGACGTGGCCTCAGGAACGCTCCAACGCAGCGTGAAGTCACTCTTGGTCACCGTCGGCGCCGTAAGTGCCGGAGCTTCTTTCCAGTCAACAACGGGCACGAGTGCCTTCAGCTGATAGCTGTTCTCTTGTAGGTAGTCGCCCCAGCCCGAGCACAGAGGACCGTCCATATACTTGGCGCTGAAATAGATGGCGCCCGAGGCATTTTGCTTGTTGTACTGGCGGTTCAGCTCTATCTGCTTTGCTCAGGTCGCGCCAATGCGCTTCGTTGTTGTACACCGGGCTGCCGCTGCTGTTGGCCCATGCGATACGAGCCCATCGACACATACAAGGTGACGGTTGAATTTATCGGCAACCGTACTCCACCACTGCACCATTTGTCGTAGGGAGGCGCTGGTGGTGTGGGAATTGTTGCCCGGATAGTAGAACCCAGTAGATCTGTGGCGATATGAAGTCAACCGACCCTCGTGAAGCCATGCGGAGGATCGGAATAAATGCGGTCGTACTGCCGGTCGAAGTCCCCCTTGGAACGGGCGACGGAAGACCCACTCCTCCGGCATGTTCTCCGGACCGTGGTAAGCTATGCCCGCGGGGCTCAGGCCGAAACGAAGGTCCGACGGCGTGCCTGAATCTCCTCGTAGAGTTGGTGCATGAGCAGATTCACGTTGGCGCGCCGCCAGTCGCCCATCTGCTGCTTCAGGCCCTCGGTGTCGGTGGCATGGCTAGTTCTGAGCGTGGAAGTCGGCGTAGTCGAGCCTTGGTGGTGGCGGGATGTTGTTGGGGTAGAAATAGTCGTCGAAGAGCATACCGTCGATGCGGTAGTTCATGTATATCTCGCGGAAGACGTTGAGCAGATACTCGCGCACCTCAGGCAGCGCCGGGTTGAACACCTGGGTACTCGTTGGCGCTCGTCTGCTGGTCGGCCCTGGTCGACGGTGCCCTGGTGATGAGCCACCCTTTGTGCGCTTCCACAGCCTTATCTTAGTGTTGCATGGCAAAGGTACAAATTAAATCTGAGAAACTCACACCTTTTGGAGGAATTTTTTCAATCATGGAGAAATTTGACTCCATGCTTTCACCCATTATCGACCAGACACTTGGTCAGAGATGCCGCAGTATCTTCGGATACCAGTACAGCGAAATTATTCGTTCTCTGATGAGCGTATATTTCTGTGGCGGTTCATGCGTGGAGATGTAACGTCACAACTGATGCGTCATCTCTCGTATCATCCTACATTGCGTACTTGTAGCTCTGATACTATCCTCAGAGCGATAAAGGAGCTGACGCAAGAAAACATTTCCTATACTTCCGATAAGGGCAAGACCTATGATTTCAATACTGCAGACAAGCTCAACGCCTTGCTTATAAAAGCCTTGGTTTCTACAGGTGAGTTGAAGGAGGTGGAAACCTACGATGTTGACTTTGACCATCAGTTCATAGAGACGGAGAAGTATGATGCAAAACCGACCTACAAGAAGTTCCTCGGCTACAGGCCTGGCGTATATGTTATCGGTGACAAGATAGTCTATATCGAGAACAGCGATGGTAACACGAATGTGCGTTTTTATCAGGCAGACACCCACAAGAGATTCTTCGCTCTTCTGGAATCCCAGAACATCCGTGTAAATCGCTTCAGGGCAGACTGCGGTTCCTGCTCGAAGGAAATTGTCAGTGAGATAGAGAAGCATTGCACGCACTTCTACATCCGCGCCAACAGATGCAGTTCGCTCTACGATGACTTGTTTTCACTCAGAGGATGGAAGACGGAGGAAATTAACGGCATCCAGTTCGAACTCAATTCCATTCTCGTTGAGAAATGGGAAGGCAAGTGCTATCGTCTTGTCATCCAGAGACAAAGACGCAACAGTGGCGACCTTGACCTGTGGGAAGGAGAATACACATACCGTTGTATCCTGACCAACGATTACAAGTCATCGACAAGGGACATTGTTGAATTCTACAATCTGCGTGGCGGCAAGGAACGTATCTTTGACGACATGAACAACGGATTCGGCTGGAGCAGGCTCCCCAAGTCGTTCATGTCAGAGAACACCGTATTCCTTCTGCTTACGGCATTGATACACAATTTCTATAAGACCATCATTAGCAAGCTTGACACCAAGGCTTTCGGGCTCAAGAAAACGAGTCGCATAAAGGCTTTTGTCTTCAGCTTCATCTCCGTACCTGCCAAGTGGATCATGACTGCAAGGCAATACGTGCTGAATATCTACACAGAAAACCGAGCTTATGCAAAACCCTTCAAAACAGAATTCGGATAAAGTCCGTTCCTTATGGTTTTAATCTGACGCTCAGAGCATTGCCGGGCGAAATATCCACCTTAGGCTAAATCTTGGCATTGACATACCGCTGGGTGCGGTCGCTTACTTTGAAGCATTGAGAGTTTATTCTCCCAAATTATGTCATCAGCTGCGCGTCGAGGCATTAAGCCGATGTCGAAGGGAGATCCATGGCGTTCTGCCACTGGCAACAGAACCCTGGAGTGTTTCGATTCATTTTCATATGGCTTGCCGTCGACCATTAAGCAGATGTCGAGCCATGGATGGCGTTCTCAAACAGCCCCGCATTCACGCCGTCGACCGGCCGAGCCATTGCTTCCCGCATTCCACCTGAAACTGAGCGCCCGCAAAAGCCTGAATGTAATGGCGGTGATCAAGGTTGGCAGTGCGGATGATGGTTGCCTCTCCGTCGGCCCGTAAAGTTCCGTGATGGGTACACCCTGTCCTTGAAGTAGGTACGACACTTGCGCAAAGAACTGCCGCCACTGCGCCATATATTCCACGGTCTGCATTTTAGTGGGTTTCAGATACGGGTTGCCCGTCTCGTAGGTAAGACGGTTTATATAGCTGACTGCTCCGTCGAGCTGCCCGTAGCCGGGTCGGACGGTTTTGCCTGAGTAGTTCAGTCCCATACGGACATTACCTATCTGAGTGGAGACATTCAGCGAAGGGAACAGATTGTTGTAGGTCTTGCTTTGGCCGTCACGATGCTCACCCATCTCGTAATAATCAATTTCACATGCTCGTATCGGAGGCCTACACCCACATTGAAGCGCCCGAACTGTTGCCCGAATTCCACAAATGCGGCTATGTTGCTCTCGTACACGCGATTGTCGGCATCCTGAACTTCGGCAATGTTTGCGGTAAACAGATTCGTGGTGCGTGTTTGTGTATTCCTCGCCGAACCTTATCTGTCCCTGCCAGAGAGGATGACTGACGACTAATTTCTCGGCAAACATACGGTTGCGGTTCATAGAGGTAGTGTTCACCTTGCGGTCTTCGCCCGTCGCGCTGAGTTCGTCGTTCAATGAAAGCTCACGGCTTTTATACCACAGGTAGTCGGCGTTGAAGTCGATGTCGAATTTGCCCACCGTTCCGTGGTAATAAATATTGGCGTTATGTCGCGGGAGTGCCGTCGATCTGTTGTTTACGTCGGAATTATAGCGGTCGAGCAATGCTTCGTTCAGCCATACTTCACTCGGAATAGTTCCGGTTGTATGGTGGCGGTTCCAGCTGTTCTGATAATAAGCGCCGATGCTGTGCTTATCATTGAAAATGAAGGAAAAGCCGACTTTGCCACTCATATCGTTGTAATTCTCTCGCCATATTGTGCGGCTCGACTGGTTATATCTTCCTGCCGGTGTCGTGGTCGTCATGTCGTTAAGACGATCATTGCGGTTATCACCGTACCACCAGCCGTAGTTTACGAACACTTCGAGTCCGCGGATACGGTATTTCAGGTCGATTGAGTTTCCGGTCCGGAAATAGTGTTGAAAGCCGTTGTCGGTACGGAGAGTGCCGCTGAATCCGTCGCCTTTCGGCGGTTTCGTGCGGATAATGATTACTGATTTCACATTAGCCGCATAGGCGGCTCCCGGATTGGTAATGACAGAGACATTCTTTATGTCGTTGGAATTGAGTTGTGAGAGTTCCTGAAGGTCGTTGACCTTGCGGCAGTTGATATATATTGCAGGTGTGCCCTTGCCGAACACTTCCGGAGTGCCGCCGTTGTCCACCACCATCGGCACGCGTGCCAGCACGTCGTTGGCCGTACCCGCGATGGCGAGCGGGCTCCCCTCCACGTTGGTCACGAGGCATTGCCCTTCATTGTCGTCGAGGGGCGTGTGGCGCGTACCACCACTTCGCCAAGTTCCACCTTGGCGGCCGCAAAGTTTGATTGTCCCCATCTCGCCCGAAGCGGAAACGGCAACCTCTGCGGTTTCATAACCTACAAAGGAAACCCTTGCGACGAGATTGCCGGCGACATCCGTAGAGATGCAGAACATACCGGCATGGTCGGTGACAGTACCGGTTATATACGTTGAGTCGCGGTACAATACTACGTTGACATAGTCAAGGGGAGCATTGTCCTCTCCGACAACCTTCCCGGAAATCTCACGGCCATCTACCGCGGGCATCACCAAAAGGGCCATTAAGAAAGTGAAGAATAATGTTTTCATTTCACATCAGTTTTTTGATTATTGACTGATGCAAAATTACATCCAAAACAATTTTAACTCCTAATATAAAAGTCTTAATATGCAAGATGCAACCCGCTGAAAATCAGGGGCTGCATCTTTTGAAAGTCTTAATGAAACCTTGTGCCGTCTTAATGGGCTCTTAATCCCTTGCCCCGGTTTTTAAGAAACACCACAATATCCTCCTTTTCCGGGAACTCCGAGCTTCTTTCGTATCGACGATTTGCGGACATAGATTGTGGAGGTAGTCTGACCTGTTATCACGCTAATCTCTTTTTGTCGAGAATCCGGCTACCATCAGAACGATAATCTGCTCCTCTTTCGGGGTGAGTTGTTCTCCATATTGACGGTGAAGTTTACTATAAAACCGGAATAAAGGTTGTCGATCATCTCGAATACCTTCCCCCAATCAACGAGTTCGCCATTGGTTTCGCCATCGATGGCCGATATTTTGCGAAGCATCTCGCGGTTCTGCTCGGTCGGCGTCTCGGCCACCATCTTGATTATGCCGAGTTGTTTGAGCATAATGCCGCGCAGGGTCGTCGAATCAGCTTTTCAGGCTCCTTCAGAAGGAGCAGACCTGTATTCGTCCGCCACCATTTTCTGCAAGGCCTCGATGCGTTCCTCGTTGTCGCGTTCGCGCTGACGGCGCGTTCTGATTATCCATGCGCTGGCGGCGAGTATCAAAAGTGCCGCCATACTTATAATAAGGATTATCACCGTCTTGTGCTCGCTTTCGGCTTTCAGCGTCAGTGCACGGTTCTGCTGGTGCAGCGCCCCTCGTTCCGATTCCCATTGCGAGGCCTTCATGCGGTTGAACCGCTCGTTCTGGCGATTGTTCAATCCATTGATGTGCACCAACTTTATGCGCCCCGTCTGCTTGAAATCAATCATAGCATGGAGCAGATTGCTGTAACTGCGGGGTAGGCATCGTCATCGCCTCTCAATCCCGAGGCCGACTGTCGGCTATCGCAAGATGCTGTCGTGCCGTTGCACGTCTCCACGGTTCAGAGCATTAATGGCATATTGAAAGTGGAGCATATCGGCGGCTCCGTTGTCGTGACCTGCTTTGCTGAATATCTCATCGATAAGTCTGTCGCTTTCGCCATCGTCTCCCGATTCAGTAAGAAGCTGTGCCTGTTCAACCATAAACAGAAACTGCTTGTCACCCCAGTGGCGGCTACGGGCATAGTCAATAAGCTCGTTGACGAGATATAAGGCAGAGTCTATTTCTCCGGCATACTCATATCCGGCCAAGAGCAAATACTTTGCCTCCATCTTTCTCAGCGTATCGTTTTCGAGTATGTGAAGCCTTTTTGCCAATGGTATAATTTGACGGCCTTGATACTCAGATGTGCCGAGCAAGACTCGGATTCTCAATACCTCTGTCATTAGAGAATCGGGCACATTCGGCAGCTTTGTAAGAAGAATCAAGCATTGCGATTGACCCCGGGTATCGCCAACCCAAAACTTGTAGAATGCGAGCGCGATGCCACTCCGTATGTCTTTAACTATATCCTTCCCACGATAATAATTATGGGCAAAGGTAATCAACGAGTCCTCAATCATAGAGCGGTTTGCGCTTCATGTGACCGAAAAGCTTTAAGATAATGGAATTTTTGCCTTTAAAGGTCAACCTTGGTCGGACGGATCGATCGCCTCAAAACAGCCAATGCGCTGTCGGCATCCGCCTTCATCAGCACCTCGGCCCTGTCTACTTCTTTATCCTGCCGTCCCGGTCCCTCCGAGCACGATGCAAGCGCCACAATGCTCAATAATACATACAAAGCAATCCGTTGTCCCGAAGTCATACTTAAAATGAATTTTCTCAAATACTGGTGCATTATTTTTGATTGCATGAAATCCGAAGCCTCCACAAAGAACCCCCACTGTATGGCCTCTGCGAAACTGCGCGAAATTAATCGGTTTCTTCTAAAATGAATATACTTTCCACAGGTTTGCCGAAAGACCTGCTTATTTTTAGAGCCAATGGTGTTGAGGGCATAAAGTGATTCTTCTCGATGGCAACTATGGTCTGCCGGCTCACACCCACTGCTTCTGCAAGTTGCTGCTGGGTGATGATTTCGGCACGTTCCACTTTAATCCTGTTCTTCATCCGTTTTTATTTTGTAGTATTTGTGCATTTCATATTTGAAACGCACTACAAAATATTATCGGCAGCATTACAAGACTCGCCGCCATAACATATATAGATAGGCCAAACCATTCACGGCCAATGTCCATATTATCAGGAAAACTACATATGTGTAGAGCGACGTCAGAAGTGCGTTGAGGCGTATGGCGCTTGTCATTTCGTCTTCAATCCGCTCGCGGGAGCATGTAATGAAAATCGATCCGAGCAATGCCTGCAATGGCAGTATCGGTGAGGATGGTCTCTGTGATGCCCTCCACATTCAATATACCCCCCCGAGCAACAATATGCCCAAAAAGCAGTGTAGGCACCAATACAATCCAACCTATCGGTCGAAATGTATGAGGAAAAAGAAAAATCTTCATATCCATAATTTTTTAAGTTGTCTTATCGTCCGCAAAGGTAAATAATAATTTCAAATAGACAAGTATTATTTACATTTTATCCAACGCAAAAATCAAACCCTCCGCCCCCCGAAAAAATTTTGCAACCCGCAGGAGCTATTCCAAAAAAGTCAAAATTGAGTAGGAATCAATCTTAGACTAAAACTCAAAGCATTGATTAGCAATGAGTAGAGGCGCAATATATTGCAATGTCACTAACTTAGGGGCATAGCCACGAAGTAGGGGCGCAATAAATTGCGCCCGCCCAGGCAAAGGTAACTTTCTAAGCCATAGCACTTCACATTAGAGAGGCGGCGCAATATATTGCGCCCAAATGCTGTTTACTTTACGGAAGCGGCAAACAGCCGCGCCAAAAGCCGCATAGCGGCGACAATTTTGTAGGCACGGGCATAAGCCCGTGTAAATCAACAATAAAGCGGACTAGCCGCGTCAGCGGCGACATTTTTATCCGAGTGGGTGTCTGCCCACTCGCGTATTGGGCAACCGCCTAAGCAAACAGCATTGGGGCGCAACATATTGCGCCCGCCCAGGCTGCACATTCGGTGGCCCGCGGTGCCCGGTACTGCGGCTCTCGCTGGCTTTTCAACCACGAACAGCATGAACGGCGACACATCTTATTCTTCTGTTGAAACCTTTGCTTATCATTTGGAAGGTTATCACAACGTCCAACAATGATTATGGAATGATGTAACCCCAGCCTTCCATAAGGGCCGTCAGAACATCGATGCACATTTGCCCCCAGTCGCCGAAATGCACTAAAAAGCTTTATCCCCGACTTAGTGATAGGGTATCCTTTTTGAGCATCAAGCACCCAAATTTTTATAAGCCACTCCGTAGGGGCTGCGGCCTCCGATAAACGGTCAGCCATTTTGTGTATAGTGTATAAACTTAGTATTTTGAGCCCTTTTTGTAATAGGTAGGCTGTTTGTTCTCCTTACCTTTGAAAGGAACTCGAGAGTGCAAAATTATAAAACGCAAGCAATATTATAATGTGCCCCGCGCATCGACTCACGACCATTGTCCATTAGTCGTAAAAAGCCACTGATTTTATGATTGCGTTGGCGGCGCCGAACATTTGGGTGGCTTCATCGCCGATGCGAATTTTTGCGGGTTGCTTATGTGCAAAGTTCGCTATTAAAAAGCGAGTCCGGTCTCAACAAATGTTGAGATTGACCATTTTGTGATTCTGCGAGATTTTTTGGGTAGGAGTCAAGCGATGGGGATGTTTTTTTGTGGGGAGGAATTTTTGGAAAAAATTGTGGGGAGAGGGGTGGAATTAAGGAAATTTTTCGCTAATTTTGCACGTGGAATTGGAACCGCCTTCTTTAACGGTGAAATTGCCCACAAAAACTTATCGGCAGAAAATAATTGGAAAGCTACAAGCCCGGCACAAGCATGGCTATCACGTTATGACACATGATATTGACGTTCGGCGCGAACAACATCGCGGCGTGGTGACGCATGTCGCCGGCCGGGGAGCGTTACAGCGTGCGCATACAGCGCCGCCCGTCGGGTGCGTGCGGAGGATGCTCGCTGTCGGGGCTGTGCTCCAATTCGTCGGACGATGCCGTTGTGCTCACCGCCGGCAGGGGCGCCCGGCATTGCCGAGGTGCCGAGGTGACTGTGACATCGACGGGTCGTGCGCGCCGCGATGCCGTGGTGCGACTTCTCGCAGCGCCGCTTTGCCGCCATGCTCGGCGGCGCCGTTGTGGCACAGCTGCTGGGCGCCGACGAAGCTGTCGTGGCGCTGGCGGCCCTCGAGGCCGGTGTTCTTGCTCTCGTTGGCGCCGGTCTTGCAAGCCGACGCAAAGTATATTGGAAAATAACAGATATTCGTTCATAATATGTCACTTATAATTGCTACCATAGCGTTGCTGGGCCTGATAGGTCGGCGGGTGCCGTGGTGCTTTACGTCACGGCGAAGAAATTCAGCGTCGACGAAGACCCCGTGTCGAGGCCATAGCCGGCCTGTTGCCGGGTGCCAACTGCGGCGGCTGCGGTATGAAAGCTGCCGCGACTTCGCCGCCGCCTGTGTGGCCAAGGGTTCGCTGCAAGGCATAAACTGCCCCGTGTCGGGTCCCGAGGGCATGGCCGCCATAGCGCGTATCCTCGGCGTCGACGCCGTTGCCGCCAGCGCACCATAGCCGTGCTGCACTGCAACGGCAGCTGTGCGGCGCGCCCCGAGCGGTACAGCTACGACGGCGCCTCGTCGTGCCGCGTGATGGATGCCGTTGCCGTGGGCACACGCGGCTGCTCGTGGGGCTGCCTCGGCTGCGGCGACTGCACCGAGGTGTGCGCCTTCGAGCCATACGCCTCAACGCCGCCACGGGTCTTCCGAAATCGATGCCTCGGCCTGCACTGGCTGCGGCAAGTGCGCCCAGGAGTGCCCGCGCCACCTCATAAGCCTTCGCCCCCGAAGGCCGTCGCGGGCGCCGCGTGACTGTTGCCTGCTCGAGCCGCGACCGCGGCGCCGTGGCGCGCAAGATATGCAGCGCGCGGCCTGCATAGGCTGCGGTAAGTGTGCCCGCATGCCCCTTCGGCGCCATCACGGTGACCGACAACGTTGCCGTGGTCGACCCGGCGCTGTGCCGCACGTGCGGTAAGTGCCTGGCCGTATGCCCCCACGGGCGCCCTCACCGCCACCTTTACCATGCCCAAACCCGTCGAACCCCAAGCCCCACAGCCATGAAAGCAGGATTCAGAAAAGGCGGCATCCACCCGCCGCAGTGCAAGACAGCCACGCGACATAGAGCTGCTGCCGCTGCGCGCACGGCCACGGTGCTTGTCGCAGCACATAGGTCGCCCCGCCGAGCCCATAGTGACGCGCGGGCAGCATGTGGCCCGCGGCGAGATGATAGCCCGCAACCCGGCCTTCGTGTCGGCGTCGCTCCACGCGCCCATCAGCGGCACGGTGACTGCCGTCGACAGCGTGGAGGGTGCCAACGGCAAGCCGGCGCCGGCCATAGTAATCAAAGCCGACGACACCGACCACGAGGCCGACACGGCAGCGCGCGAGAAGTACTGGCGCAGCAAGCTTGTGCCCGGCGTCACCGACCGCGACCTCGACACCTCTCTGAGCGCCGACGAGATACGCTCGCGCATAAGCCGTGCCGGCATCGTGGGCCTCGGCGGCGCGCTTCCCCGCACGTTAAGCTCGCCGTGAAGGGCGATCAGACGCCCGAAGTACTGATAATCAACGGCTGCGAGTGCGAACCGTACCTCATGTGACGACGACGCCCTGATGTGCCGTTACCCCGCACGCATCATGGAGGGCGGGAGCTGATGATGAAGCGTCGGGCGCACCGCGTGCCGTGGTGGCCGTGGAGGACAACAAGCCCGAAGCCATCGCCGCCCTCACCGCCGCCCTCGACCCGGCCTACGCCATCAGCGTGCTGCCCCTGCGGACCAAATACCCTCGGGGCGGCGAGAAGCAGCTCGTCGAGGCCGTGACCGGATGGCGCATAGCCTCCGGGGGCGCTGCCGCTGAGCGTCGGCGCCATCGTGAACAACGTGGCCACGGCTTTCGCCGTGTGGCAGGCGGTGGCCACCGACATGCCCCTGATAGAGCGCACGGTGACCGTCACCGGCGACATCCCCGAGGCCGAGCGCCGCAACTGGCTCGCCGCCGTTGGCACTCCCGTTAGCGAGTTGCCCTTCACCGCTCCCGAAGCCGCGCGCGTGCTTTCGGGAGGCCCGATGATGGGCCGCGCCATGGTGTGCCTCGACGCGCCCGTGACCAAAGGAACCTCGGGCGTGACTGTCCTCGCCGCCGTGCCGCGGCCCAAGGTGCAGGCATGCCTGCGCTGCGGCGCCTGCGTTGACGTGTGCCCCATGGGCCTCGAGCCTACCTCCTGGGCGCCTACGGGCGTCTTCGCCGCTGGGACGACGCCCGCGAGGCCCTTGCCGCCGACTGCATAGAGTGCGGCTCGTGCAGCTACACCTGCCCGCGGGCCGGCCTCTCCTCGACTATATCCGTATCGCCAAACAAATCTCAAAATGAGCATCATATTCTCACCCTCGCCGCACATACACACCCGGCGCAGCACCGACGGCATAATGCGCGACGTGCTTGTGGCCCTTCTGCCCGCCATGGCGGCGTCGGTACCTCTTCTTCGGGCTGCCGGCACTGGGCGTCTTGGCGGTGTCGTGCCTCACCTGCGTGGCCGTGGAGGGGCCGTGACCCGTTCATGCTTCGCCGCCCGTCGACCATCACCGACGGCACGGCGCTCGTTACCGGCGTACTCCCTCGCCCTCAACCTTCCGTCGTCGCTGCCGCTGTGGATGGTGGCAGCCGGCGCCGTGATGGCCATAGGCATAGCCAAGATCGGCGGCCTGGGGCAGTATCATCTTCAACCCGGCGCTCGTGGGGCGAGTGTTCCTGCTGATATCGTTCCCGGTGGCCATGACAGTGGCCTCGTGCCCTTACGCCCGACGGTGTTTCGGGCCCCACGCTGCTGTCGCTCTACAAGAGCGGCGCGGCCGACCCCGAGACGGCCGACCTTTTCGGCCATGCTCACTCGGCGGCATGGGCGGCTCGATGGGCGAGGACCAGCGCCGCGGCCATACCCTCGGTTTCGCCTACCTGCTGTGGCGCAGGGTGATAAAAGTATCATCCCCGTGTGCGTGGTGGCCGGGCTTGCCGTGGTCGACCTTCTGGCCGGCTATCCCGTGCTCACCGACGTGCTCAGCGGCGGGTTGCTGTTAAAGGCAGTATTCATGGCGACGGACTATGTAACGTCGCCCGCGCCGCGCGGCATGGCCATCTACGGCGTGCTCATAGGCGTTATTACCGCCGTGATACGCCGCTGGGGCGTTTACCCCGAGGGTATGTCGTTTGCCATCCTGATAATGAACGGCGCGGTGCCGCTTATAAACCGCTATGTGCGCCCCGAGCGCTTCTCGCCCAAGCGAAAGGAGGTGGCCGCATGAAATCGACGCTGCGCAACATGCTTCTGTCGCTCACGGGGGTATGCGTCCTGACGGGCGCGGCTCGCCGTGGTGAACATCGTCACCAAGCCGAGCCCATCGCCGCCGCTGCCGAGGCCTCGCGCCGCACGGCCGCGCCGACATACTGCCTCCCTTCGACAACGACAGGCCTCCACCGCCCAGGGCGCGGCCGAGGGCACCACCGTGTACATCGCACGACTCGGCGACGGGCTTGCTGGCTGTGCCGTGGAGACCTTCAGCGACGCCGGCTTCGGCGGCCGCATAGTGCCTGGCGTTTCGACGCCCATGGCGTCTCACCGGCTACCGCGTTTGCTCTCGCATGCCGAGACCCTGGGCTCGGCGCGAGGATGCAGGAGGGTTCGAGGCCGAGGGCACGGGCCACGACGTTCGCGGCAGCTCGGGCGACATAGCCGTGCGTGCCGACGGAGGCGACATCGACGCCATCACGGGCGCCACCCATAACATCGAGAGCATTCACCGAAGCCATCAACCGTGCCCGCAGGGCCGCAAACACCATACTGCAATGAAAGCCGTGGCACAGTACCTTCTCGACGGCATCGTAAAACGCAATCCCACTTTCGTGCTCGTCCTGGGCATGTGCCCGACGCTTGGCACGACGTCGTCGGCCCCTCACGGGGTGTCGATGGGCCTGGCCACGATGGCCGTCCTCACTTGCTCGAACGCCGCCATCTCGGCCATCAAGAACGTGGTGCCGCAAATGGTGCGCATACCTGTGTTCTATCGTTGTGATAGCCTCTTTTTTGTGACTATACTGCAAATGCTCATGCAGGCGGGACACCGGCGCTCTATGCCACGCTGGGCATCTTCATACCGCTCATTGTGGTTAACTGCATACCCTCGGCCGTGCCGAGGCCTTCGCCTCGAAGCGTTCGGTGCTTCTGTCGGTAGCCGACGGCATAGGCACCGGCGCGGGCTTTTTGCCTGGCTCTTACGCTCATAGGCTCTGTGCGCGAAGTTCTTGGGTACGGGCGCAGTGTTCGGAAGCTGCCGCCGTTGTGGGACTCCCTCGTTCGGCGCTCTGCTGTTCGTCCTGGCGCCCGGCGCCTTCATAGTGCTCGCTGGCTGCTGATGGCATTGTTCAACCGCTTATTCAAACAGTGATGCTGGAATACCTCGCCATAATCTTCACGGCTATACTCGCCAACAATATCGTGTTCGCCCAGTTTACGGGCATATGCCCCTTTATCGGCGTGTCGAAGAACATGTCGTCGGCCTTCGGGATGGGTATGGCCGTAACATTCGTGATGGCCGTTGCAACCGCCGTCACGTGAGCTTCTGCAACACTTTCGGTGCTCGCCCCCCGGGTCTGGCATATGTGCAGACGATAGCCTTCATCCTTTGTAATAGCCGTGCTGGTGCAGATAAGTCGAGATTGTGATGAAAGAAGACGTCGCCGGCGCCTATGCCGCCCTCGGTGTATTCCTCCCCCTGATCACCACCAACTGTGCGGTACTTGGCGTGGCTATCATCGTAGCGCAGAGGGATTTCGGCTTCCTGCACTCGCTGGTCTACACCGTTGCCACGGCTCTCGGTTTCGCCATGGCTGCGCTCTGATGGCCGGCATCCGCATGCAGCTCGAGCTTTCCGATGTTCCTCGCTCCATGCGCGGTGTTCCCATTGCCCTGATCACCGCCGGCATCCTGGCTATGGCTTTCATGGGCTTTGCCGGCATAAGTTTCTGATTTACCCCATGCTGCGTCGAGACGAACGCGAGCGCAGCGCTTGTTTGATTTTTCATGACTTTGTGTGTTTTTTGAATTACAGCACAAAGTTACGGTCGGCTTAAACCGAATTATCCCCGATTTTTTCCCATTGGGAAAAAATCGGGGTAAAAAATGTGCAGTTTTAACATTATTTTGAGATTAGAGGCCGATTGAGATGCACCCGAGCGGGGGACGAGGGTTTGGGGTGGTGAGCAAAATTGGGGGGGGGTGTTATATATTTATGAAACGAGGGATGCCGAGATTAATGCGGCGGTGGCTGCATGCCGATTTGCGGTTGTCGCGCGGACGGCGGTGGTATGTTGATATCACCGACCGTGTGGCGCGCGTGCTGAGTGTGGCGGTGTATGCTGCTGCTGCGGTGTGTCCGGTGATTATGCTCGTTTATGCGGGCTACGACAGCGACGCTGTGGACCGGCGGTTGCTGCTCCGCATCCTTGGAGTGGCGCAGGGTGTGTTTCTGACGGATTTAATCTTCAATTTGGTGTTCCGCTTCCGGCGGACGCTTGAAGAGAGCAGGGCGGTGCGTCGTGTGGCCGAGGCAATACTTGCTGACGCTGATACCCGTACTCTTCCCACCACAGCGGGGGAACATGCGGCGAGGTGCTGCATTTCTTTCACAGTCGCGGATTTCTGTTTGCGGCTGCGGGATATACTCTGTGGCGGAGCTGTGCTACGGGCGATGCAGCTTCCGGGTCGACGGACCAATCCGTCGCTGCTTCTGTCGGGGAGTTTTCTTTTTTTCATAGTTATAGGATCGCTTTGTGCTGATGCTTCCGCGATGCACTACGGAGCACATAAACTATATCGACGCTCTTTTCATGGCTGCGAGCGCGGTGAGCATGACGGGGCTTTTGCACGGTTGACGCTGCGGCGACATTCACACCCATGGGGTGGCTTGTGATAGCGGTGCTGATGCAGGTTGGAGCGCTGGGTGTGCTGACGTTCACGAGTTTCTTCGCGCTGTTTTTCAGCGGGCGGGGGTCGATTTACAATCAGCTTCTGATACGCGACTTCATATACTGAAGAGCATGAGCCGCCTGCTGCCGGTACTACTATATATCCTCGGATTCACGCTTACGATAGAGGCAGCGGGTGCCGTGGCGGTGTATGTGACGCTGCCCGACGGCTTCTCGGGAGCGACGGGGAGAGGATGGCGTTTGCGGCGTTCCACTCGCTGTCGGCGTTCTGCAACGCGGGCTTCACGACACTTCCCGACGGTCTGCCGACCCTGCGCTGCTGGGGGCACAGCAACAGTTTCCTACTTGGTGATGAGTGTTTGATACTTGCCGGGGCATAGGTTTTCCGAACCTTGAACTTGAAGGAGGCTGCGGGGGGAATATCTGCGTCGCCTTCGTGCGAGGGTGCTACGCCGCAAATATATGCGTAGGGTGCATGTTTACGACCTGAACACCAAGCTTGTGCTCGTCGGCACGGCGATACTCTTCGCCGGCGGAGCGGCGATGTTCTATCTGCTGGAATACAACAACACGATGGAGGGCCTCGGGGCTACCGACAGGGCGGTGCAGGCGGTTTTCAGCTCGGCCACGGTACGCACGGCGGGTTTTGCGATATCGCAGCCCGAGGCGTGGCTTGGGTCAACGTTTACGCTGGCGATGATGCTGATGTGGATAGGTTGCGCGTCGCAGTCGATGGGCGGGGGTATAAAAATCAATACTTTCGCGGCTGTGGTGCTCAACCTGCGGTCGATAGTGCGGGGACAACGGGGCATCACGGTGTTCAACCGCACGTTGGCGCCGGCATCGGTGCGGAGGGCCAACGCGGTGGTTTGTTTTTCGATCTTCGCAATCGTGGGCTACGGGGTTGCGCTAATGATATTCCAGCCGGAGCTTCCGGCGGGTGCTGTGATGTTCGAGGCCTTTTCGGCTGTGACTACCGTGGGTATGAGCATGGGCATCACTCCCGAGTTGAGCGACATATCGAAGGTTGCGGTGGCGACGGCGATGTTCGTGGGTCGTGTGGGAATAATATCGGTACTTTGCGGCCTCATGGGCAACCGGCCCGACATTTCGGCGTCGCTTCCGGAGGACGACATAATAATCAACTAAGGAACTTATAAGTATGTGTTCGAAATTATTTAAGGTATCGCCTCATAAATTCTGCGGCGCACTTTCTGATTCCGGCCTCAGTTGTAATGGAACCCCATTACGCCATCGGCCGGACTCAAAATTTCATCCACATACTTTATAATCCAAAACGATAAATAATTTCGAACACATACTTATGAAATATCTTATATTGGGCCTGGGTATCTATGGCGAGAATCTTGCCCGCGACCTGACGGACAGCGGCAACGACGTGATAGGGGCCGACATCAACCCATTGAAAGTGGCCGAGCTGAAAAAGACTATATTTCGGCGGTATATGTTATCGACGCGTCGGAGGAGAGCCAGCTTGCGATACTTCCGCTTCTCAATGTCGACCTTGTGATTGTGGCGATAGGCGAGAATTTCGGCGCGAGCATCAAGGCTGTGGCGCTGCTTAAAAAGTCGGGGGTAAAGCATATATATGCGCGTGCCATCGACACTCTTCACGAGGCGATATTGAGAGTTTCGACATCGACCGCATCATCACGCCCGAGCAGCGGGCGGCCTCGACCTATGCTCGGAGCTTGAACTGGGAGCGGTCGTAGAAGACGATGCGCGTGGATGCGGACAGGATGGTTGCGCAGTTTGCCGTGACGGATTATCTGGTGGATATGGACTACGACGAGCTTCGGCGACGGCTCGACGAAGGCTACGGGCTGAAAATCGTGGCGGCCGACCGCCCTGTGGATGAGGTCAATATTTTGGGCATCAAGCACGAGGAGCCGCGGGTGTTCGACACTTCGGGCGAGAAAGTGAAAGCGGGCGACCGGCTGAGCCTCTTCCGGGCCCCGCGCCAAATTCACGGCTCTCTTCCGGAAGATACGGTGAGGGTGTTCTAAATTGGGGCCAGAAAGTGGCAATTCCGTCCTAAATTTTAGGACAGTGGGTGTGTTTTGGCTGTTTGGGAAAGTATTATTAATTTTGTGGGCGCTAAGCCGGGGCTGACGTACCCCGGTTAACCACAATTGCGCCCTTCCGGGGCTTCCAGCCTGCGCGTGTGTAAATATCGCGCCATTACTTATTGATAATCATTAATTAGCGATATGTCGGAAAAGATTTCAGTAGTAATCAATACATACAATGCCGAGGCGCACCTTCGGCGAGTGCTCGACAGCGTGCGCGACTTCGACGAGGTTGTGGTGTGCGATATGGAGAGCACGGACGGCACCGTGGCGATAGCCAAAGAATACGGTTGCCGTGTGGTTACCTTCCGAAGGGCGAGCACAAGATATGCGAGCCGGCACGCGACTTTGCGGTGCACTCAGCAATGTCGGAGTGCTTGTTGTCGACGCCGATGAAGTGGTGCCTGCGGCGTTTGCGTTGTTATCTCTACGAGCGCATTGCCGAGCCGGGCTTCGGAGTGCTCTTGCCGTGGCCCGGACAGAATCTCTTCATGGGTCGGCCGGAGACGTCGTCGCCGACTATCAGCTTCGATTCTTTCAGCGCGACAAATGCACGTGGCCTCCGACTATACACTCTCGCCCGATATCGACGGACCGGTGGAGAACATTCCGGCCAGTCGGCGCGACC
>VOFC01004146.1_pt1 | contig 29760 bp, 49 predicted proteins | sample 5384161 | NCBI WGS metagenome assembly VOFC01 (sample SAMN12384722, study PRJNA508395) | human gut metagenome | isolation source: healthy gut B | host: Homo sapiens | reverse complement strand
CAGGCGATGATCTTCGATGTGCATAAGATGATGCTGGATGATGGCGATTATCTTGATGCGATCACCGGACTGATCCGGGAGTGAAAAGGTCAATGCAGAATATGCAGTGCATACCACAGGAGAGCAGTTCGCAGCAGTATTTGCTTCCATGGATGATGATTATATGAAAGCGCGCAGCGCAGATGTCAAAGATATTTCCGGACGTGTGATCCGTATCCTGGCAGGCATCGGGGACGGCAGCATTGCTTCAGAGGAGCCGGTGATCTTACTGGCAGATGATCTGACTCCGAGTGAGACGGTTTCTCTTGATAAAAGTAAGATTCTCGCATTTGTAACCCGCAACGGTTCAGCAAATTCCCATACAGCGATTCTGGCACGTTCGATGAATATTCCGGCATTGGTGCAGACCGATGTGGAGCTGTTAAAAAATACCACGGCATGGATGCAGTTGTAGATGGTCTGGATGGAAAGCTTTATCTGGATCCGGAAGAGGCTGTGCTTGCGGAATTAGTTCAGAAAAAGGAAGCCTGCGGCAGAGAACGTGCGGAGCTTGAAAAGCTGATCGGACTCGATAATGTGACAAGAGACGGTCGAAAGATTAACGTTTATGCGAATATCGGAAGCCCGGAAGATGTGGATAAGGTGCTTTAAATGATGCAGGCGGTATCGGACTTTTCAGAAGCGAATTTTTGTATCTCGGACGGAAGACTATCCTTCCGAGGAAGAGCAGTTTGAAATTTACAAAGAAGTATTGAGCCGGATGGAAGGCAAAAAAGGTTATCATCCGTACACTTGATATCGGAGCGGACAAGCAGGTGGATTACTTCAAGCTTCCAAAAGAAGAAAAATCCGGCGATGGGCTATCGTGCGATCCGTATCTGTTTGGATCGGATTGACGTGTTTAAAACACAGCTCCGTGCAATTTACAGAGCGTCCGTTTATGGTACTGCAGCCATCATGTTCCCGATGATTATCTCAGTCAAAGAGATCCTTCGAATCAAAGAGATCGTGGAAGAGGTTAAGGAAGAGCTGACAGCGGCAGGAATTGAGATTGCACCAGTTGAATTGGGTATTATGGTAGAGACACCTGCAGCAGTCATGATCAGTGAAGAGCTGGCAAAGGAAGTATCCTTCTTCAGTATCGGTACAAACGACCTGACGCAGTACACTTTGGCGATCGACCGTCAGAACCAGAGCCTTGATACCATTTATGATTCCCATCATCCTGCAGTGCTTCGGATGATCCGGATGACGATCGAAATGGTCATAAAGGCGGCGCGTGGGTCGGCATCTGCGGAGAACTTGGAGCAGATACGACGCTGACAAAGACCTTTGTGGATATGGGGATTGACGAATTGTCCGTTTCCCCGACCTATGTGCTGGGGGCTTCGCAAGGCGATTCGGGAAATTTGAAAATAATAGAATGCACGCGCTCTGCGAGTATTCTATTGTCATGAATAAAAGCAATGCCGCACATAAATTTCTGAAGCGGCACTGCAAAGAGAATAAGAAGTGACCACAGGAGGAACAGAACATGACACAGTTTTCTTACACAATTCAGGATGAGCTCGGTCTTCATGCAAGACCGGCAGGACTCTTGGCAAAGGAAGCCGCAAAGTTTAAAAGCACCGTTACGGTAGAAAGCGGCGCAAAAAAGGGAGATGCAAAGAAGATCATGTCCCTGATGATGCTGGGCGCAAAGAAAGAGCATACACTTTCCTTTACTGTAGAAGGAGAGGATGAAGAAGCCTGCGCAGCAGCGCTGGAAGCGTTTTTAAAAGAGAATTTATAAATCGATAACGCTGACAGTTTTCCAAAGTATTCGTTAAGGTGTGTACCTTTATGAATAAATCCGCGGCCAGGGCGGAAACCACAGTGCAGAAAGAATCTGCATTGTATTAAACAAGAAGGGGGTAACTTTTATGAAATGGTTACAGAAACTTGGTAAGGCTTTAATGCTTCCGGTAGCTTGCCTTCCCATTTGCGGTATCCTGATGGGTATCGGTTATTTACTTTGTCCGTCCACCATGCAGGGTGGTGACGTAGTTGGCTTTGCTCAGACACTGGGATTCTTCCTGGTAAAAGCAGGCGGAGCTTTGATCGATAACATTGCGATCCTGTTCGTTATCGGTGTTGGTGTCGGCATGTCCGATAAAAATGATGGCACCGGCGGCCTGGCAGCTCTGGCTTCCTGGCTGATGATGACAACTCTGCTTTCCACAGGCGTGGTTACAACCATCATGCCTTCTATGGCAGAAAAAGAAAGCGCTATGCTGGCATTTGGAAAAATCGCGAACCCTTTCATCGGTATTTTAGCTGGTGTGATCGGTTCTACCTGCTACAACAAGTTTAAGAGCACGAAGCTGCCTGATTGGCTGGCATTCTTCTCTGGCAAACGTTGTGTAGCGATCATCGCAGGCGTTATTTCCATCGTTGTTTCTGCAGTGCTGCTGTTTGTATGGCCTCTGATCTTCGGTGGTCTGGTAGCTCTTGGTGAGGGTATTGTAGGCCTTGACGCTGTAGGTGCAGGTATCTACGCATTCTTAAACCGTCTGCTGATCCCTGTTGGTCTGCATCATGCATTGAACAACGTATTCTGGTTTGACACCATCGGCCTTGGCGATCTGTCCCACTTCTGGGCAGGTGAGACCAGCGCAGACGTAAGCTGGAGCCTTGGTATGTACATGTCCGGTTTCTTCCCTTGTATGATGTTTGGTGTTCCCGGTGCAGCGCTGGCTATGATCAGACTGCAAAGAGCACGAAGAAGAAAGTTGCAATCGGTCTGGTTGGTTCCGCAGCTCTGTGTGCATTCATCTGCGGCGTTACCGAGCCTTTTGAATTCGCATTCATGTTCCTTGCACCCGGTCTGTATGTTGTATACGCTCTGCTGTACGGCATCTTCACCGTAATCACTGTTTTAGTTGGCTTCCGTGCAGGCTTCTCCTTCTCCGCAGGCGCAACAGACCTTCTGTTCTCTGCATCCCCTGCCGGCAGCAGCAAATACCTGGATGATCATTCCTCTGGGCATTGCAGCATTCGTTGTATTCTATCTGGTATTCCGTTTCGCGATCGTGAAGTTTGATCTGAAGACTCCTGGCCGTGAGGATGATGATACAGAAGCTGAAAAGCAGGTTGTTCTGGCAAATAACGACTACACCAAGGTTGGTGAGATCGTGCTGGAAGGTATCGGCGGCAAGGATAACGTTGTCAGCCTGGATAACTGCATTACCAGACTTCGTTTCGAAATCAAGGATTACACCAAGGTTGACGAGAAGAAGATCAAATCTGCAGGCGTTGCAGGCGTTATCCGCCCCAACAAGAACAATGTTCAGGTTATCGTCGGAACCAAGGTTCAGTTTGTAGCAGACGAAATCCAGAAGATGCTGTAAAACATTTTTACAGTACAGGAATTATCGTTTACATTCTTATCGAAGGGAAAAGCCCTCCATTCGATAGATACAGGGAAATTAAATATTGACAGTGCCCTGCGGCACGAAAAACCTGGCACATCGGAGGCTCCTCGCAAGAGGGGCTTCCGATTCTTTTTCAAAACAGCGGAATGTTTGTAAAGCGTACCTTCTGGTGTTTTACAGCCGCAGGATCTGCACATTTGGTTTCCCGACACAGCCCAGGCGCGTGTGAACTGTAATCTTATGAGTGAACCTGGGACAATTATTTTTTAAAACAATTGAGAAAAAAGTCGGGATGTATTAAAATGAATAGAGTAGCCGGAGAGGTTCCGGCACAAAATATATTATCAGAAACGGGAGAATAAGCGATATGAGAATTATCAAAACCAAAGATTATAACGATATGAGCAGAAAAGCTGCAAACTATATTGGTGCACTGATCATCAACAAGCCTGACTGCGTACTGGGTCTGGCAACCGGTTCCACACCGATCGGCACATACAAAAAAATCTGGTAGCTGGCTATGAAAATGGCGACTATGATTTCTCCAACGTAAGAAGTGTAAACCTGGATGAGTACAAAGGGCCTGCCCAAGGAGAACGAGCAGAGCTATTACTACTTCATGCATGACAATCTGTTCTCTCATGTAAATATTGATCCTGCAAACACCCATCTGCCGGATGGCACAGAGAGCCTGACAGTCAGAAAGCTTGTGAGGAATACAATAAAGTGATCGCATCCATGGGCGGTGTTGATCTGCAGCTGCTGGGTCTTGGACATGATGGACACATTGGCTTCAACGAGCCTAACGACGAGTTCGACAAAGAGACTCACTGCGTAGATTTAACAGAGATGACTATCGAAGCAAACAAGCGTTTCTTTAACTCCATCGACGAAGTTCCGCGTCAGGCTTACACCATGGGGATTGCTACGATCATGCGTGCAAAATGCGTCCTGATGGTTGTCAGCGGCAAAGATAAAGCAGAGATTTTAAAGAAATCCTTCTTTGGACCGATCACACCTCAGGTTCCGGCTTCTATTCTGCAGCTGCATCCGAACTTTGTTCTGATCGCAGATGAGGACGCTCTGTCCGCACTTTAATGCATTCTGTTGCTGAAAATGATAACAGGGTCAAAAATCAGAAAGCCGTTGCAGGTTTGTCTGCAGGAGGCTTTCTGAACGTTTGATTTGCCAAAGAAGGAGGCAGGAGACCATGGTTTTACAGAGCAGAAGAGTTTGGCTGGCAGGACAGTTTGTTCCCGCTCAGCTGGAAGTAGCCGATGGAAAAATCGTAAATGTATATCCTTTTGGGACAAAGACTGCAGATGTGGATTACGGCAATAAGCGGATTGTTCCCGGTTTTATTGACGTGCATACGCATGGCGCTTATGGATTCGATACCAACGACGGCGAGCCGGAAGGTCTGCGCGACTGGATGAGACGGATTCCGGAAGAAGGCGTTACCTCAATTCTTCCGACAACCGTAACTCAGATGCCGGAGGTTCTGACCAAAGCGGTTGCAAATGTCGCAAAGGTTGTGGAAGAAGGCTACGAGGGTGCAGAGATTCTGGGGATCCATTTCGAAGGACCTTATCTGGATATGGAATACAAGGGTGCACAGCCCCGGAAGCGATTGCAAAACCGACCGTAGAACAGTTTAAAATGTATCAGGAAGCCGCACATGGCATGATCAAATATATCACGATGGCTCCTGAGCACGATCCGGAATTTGCTCTGACAAAATACTGCAGCCAGAACGGTGTAGTAGTCAGCATGGGACATTCCAGCGCGTCGTATGAGCAGGCGCTGATGGGAATCGCCAATGGCGCGATGAGCATGACACATGTATACAACGGCATGACGCCGTATCATCACAGAAAGCCCGGATTGGTCGGAACCGCGTTGCGCGTCCGCGATATTTACGGCGAGATCATCTGTGACGGCTGTCATTCCCATCTGGCTGCACTGAATAACTTCTTCACCGCGAAAGGAAGAGATTATTCCATTATGATCAGTGATTCCCTGCGCGCAAAGCACTGCCCGCCCGGCGGCAATTATGAGCTTGGCGGTCATCCGATCGAAATCGGAGAGGACGGTCTGGCAAGATTAAAAGGAACCGATACGATCGCCGGAAGCACCTTAAATATCAACAAGGGGCTGCGGATTCTTGTGGAAGAGGCGATGGTTCCCTTCGATGCAGCATTAAATTCCTGCACGATCAACCCTGCCCGTGTTCTTCGGGTAGATGACCGGAAGGGGTAAATTAACTGCCGGCTACGATGCGGATATCGTTGTTCTGGAAGACGATTATGCGGTTGCACAGACCTATTGTAAAGGAATTGCAATGTTATAAAAAATATGAGATACTAATGGGGCATTTTAGGCACAGCCTGGGATGCCCCTGCTGTTTTATCGTATAGGAAACTTTGTTTCCATACGATAAAAAACGGCGAGGATGCGCACTCGGCGCATATGGTTGCCGACAACCGCGCCTCGGGGAATGTGCCAAAGGCACATTCATTTTTTATGAAAGGAGACTCTGTGATATGACAGATCTGGACTGCAAACAGACCGAAAAGCTGATTCCTCAGTTTTTGAAGGATGAACTGGATAACCGCACGGAAAAGAAATTTTTAAATCATGTGGATGGATGCAGTTCCTGCCTTGAGGAGCTGAGCATACAGTTTCTGGTGACAACCGGGATGCAGCGCCTGGAAAACGGCGATACGTTCGATTTAAACAGAGAGCTGCGCATGCGGATTGATACAGAGAAGCGACATCTGCATATCCTGAGTTCCTTACAGCATGGGCTGTATGCGACAGAAGCGATGGCGATTCTGGCGGCGACTATGATTTTGACGATGGTGGTATTATAAATGAGTGAAAAACTGGTTTTAATTGACGGACACAGCATTTTGAACCGCGCCTTCTATGGCGTGCCGGATTTATCCAATTCCGAGGGGCTTCACACGAATGCGGTCTATGGCTTTTTAAATATTTTATTCAAGCTTCTGGAGGAAGAGAAGCCGGAATATCTGACGGTCGCGTTCGACGTGAAAGCGCCGACGTTCCGGCACGAGATGTACCCGGAATATAAAGGGACGAGAAAGCCGATGCCGCAGGAGCTGCACGAGCAGGTTCCTGTGATGAAGCAGGTGCTGCATGCCATGGGAATCCGGACGATGGAGCAGCCAGGACTGGAAGCGGACGACATTTTGGGGACGCTTGCAAAGCGCGCGGAAAAAGAGGGAATGGATGTATCTCTGGTTTCCGGGGACAGGGATCTTTTACAGATCGCGAGTGACAAAATTAAAATCAGGATTCCGAAGACCAAGGGCGCGCGGACAGAGGTCGAGGATTATTATGCAGCAGACGTCGAAGCAAAGTACGGCGTGACGCCTGCCGGCTTTATCGAATTAAAAGCGCTGATGGGCGATACGGCGGACAATATCCCCGGCGTGCCCAAGGTCGGTGAAAAGACGGCTTCCGAGCTGTTAAAGCAGTTTCAGACGCTGGACAATTTGTATGCGCATGTCGAAGAGGTGACGAAAAAAGCGGTGCGAGAATCGCTGATCGCCAATAAAGATCTGGCATATCTGAGTCTCGATCTTGCGACGATCCGTATCGACAGTCCTGTGGTGCTTGACTGGAATGAAGCGCGGCTGGGAGAGCTGTATACAGAGGATGCGTATCAGCTGTTCCGGAAGTTGGAATTTAAAAATCTGCTTGGACGATTCGAGCAGAAAGAGACGAAGCAGGATAGCTTGACGGCAAAAATTCATGTGACGAGCGATTTGGCAGAGGCACAGGAGATTTTCGAGGCGGTCAAAAAGCGGGACACTGTGGCTTTGCAGTGTTATCCGATCAGAAAAGTGCAGAAAAATAGAAGAAACCGAGTTTTGCGGACTGGCGCTGTGCTGGGGCGAAGAAAAGATCGCAGTGCTTCCGGCGGAGGGCTTTTTGACCGCGCAGTGGCTTTGCAGTCAGCTTTCCGATCTGTATCTGGCGGGCATAGGCCTTTCTACGTTTGAAATCAAAAAAGCGTATCCGGCGCTTTTGTCCAATGGAGAAAAAGACCAGGACAGCTGCGGTACAAAGACGCTGTTCGATGTTTTGATTGCCGCGTATCTGTTAAATCCGCTCAAAAACGATTATGAGCCGGAGGACATTGCAAAGCGAGCAGCTCGATCGCATGATCCGCACGAGAAAGCAGCTATTTGAAAAGCTTTCTTTAAAGGAAGCATATGCACAGAGACCGGAAGAATTTTATGAATATGCCGGAACACTGGCGTATGTGTGCTATGCGGCTGTGCCGGTGCTTTCCCAAAAACTGGAAGAAGCCGGGATGCAGAAGCTGTTTGACGAAATTGAGATGCCGGTATCCCGTGTGCTTTATGAGATGGAAAAAGAGGGCGTGCTGGTGCGCAGACAGGAGCTGCAGGCATACGGTGATGCGCTGGTGGACCGGATTAACGAGCTGGAAACAAAATCCACGAAGCGGCAGGCTGTGAATTTAATATCAATTCGCCGAAGCAGCTGGGAGAAATTTTGTTTGAAAAGATGGGCTTAAAGGGCGGAAAGAAAACCAAAACCGGATATTCGACCGCTGCAGACATTCTGGAAAAGCTCGCAGCAGACAATCCGATTGTTGCGGATATCCTGGAATATCGGGGGCTGACGAAATTAAAATCGACCTATGCGGACGGTCTGGCGGATTATATCGAGGAGGACGGCAGAATCCATACGTCCTTCAATCAGACGATCACGGCGACCGGACGGATTTCTTCAACGGAACCGAATCTGCAGAACATTCCGATGCGTACAGAGCTGGGACGGCTGATCCGCAAGGTATTTGTGCCAAGGGACAACTACTTGTTTACGGACGCGGACTATTCCCAGATCGAGCTTCGTGTGCTCGCGCATATTTCCGGGGACGAGCAGCTGATCGAGGCGTACAAAAAGTGACGCGGATATCCATCGGATTACGGCATCCAAGGTGTTCCATACGCCGTTTGAGGAAGTCACGGACTTACAGCGGCGCAATGCAAAGGCGGTCAATTTCGGTATCGTTTACGGCATCAGCTCCTTTGGTTTGAGTCAGGATCTGAGCATCACGCGGAAAGAGGCAGCAACCTATATCGAGCAGTATTTTGCAACCTATCCGCAGGTCAAGACATTTCTGGACAAACAGGTGGAGGATGCGAAGCAAAACGGTTATGTGACGACGCTCTACGGGCGCAGACGTCCGATTCCGGAGCTGAAATCCAGCAATTTTATGCAGCGTTCCTTTGGCGAGCGCGTGGCGATGAATTCTCCGATTCAGGGTACGGCGGCAGATATCATGAAGCTTTGCGATGATCCATGTCTGGGAAGAGCTGCATCGCAGGAAATTGAATTCCAGGCTCAGTCTGCAGATTCACGACGAGCTGCTGATCGAGACCGATCGTGCGGAAGCTACGGAGGTGGCAGAGCTTTTAAAGGATAAGATGAAGCATGCGGCAGAGCTTTCCGTTTCGCTGGAGGTGGATCTGCACACCGGCGAAAACTGGTATGACGCGAAATAGTAGAATGCACGCTCTGCGAGCATTCTATTGTCATGAATAAAAAGGAACGAAATGATGAAAACAATAGGAATTACCGGCGGGGTTGGTGCCGGAAAATCGAAGATTTTAGCATATATTCAGACACACTGCAACTGCCGGATTTTGCTGGCGGATGAAGCAGCGCATAAGGTTCGCGAGCCGGGAAATCCCTGCTACAACGCTCTCGTCCGGCTTCTGGGAACAGACACGCTGGAAGAGGACGGTCAGATCAACCGGCAGAAAATGGCGGCGAAAATTTTTGCAGACCATAAGTTGCTGGAAGCGATCAATGCGGTCATCCATCCGGCGGTTAAAGCCTATATTTTGCAGGAGATCGAAGCCGAACGCGAAGCTGGAAAAATCGATGCCTTTTTTGTGGAAGCGGCGCTCCTGATTGAGGAAGGCTATGGCGAGCTGCTGGATGAGCTATGGTACATTTTTGCACAAAAAGAAGTACGCAGGAAGCGGCTGATGCAGGATCGTGGATATTCCGAAGAAAAGGTAGAACAGATTTTTGCGAGTCAGCTTTCGGAAGAAGAATTTCGATGTCACTGTAAAGTGGTGATTGACAATAGTGCCGACCTGGGGGATACTTACAGACAGATAGACGAAAGATTAAAGGAAGCAGGGCTGAGCAGATGAGATTATGCAGTATTGCCAGCGGAAGCAGCGGAAACTGTATTTATGCGGGAACGGATACGACCCATGTGCTGGTGGATGCAGGCATCAGCGGCAAGCGCGTGGAAAACGGCTTGAACGATATTGGTTTGACAGGACGGGATATTGATGCGATTTTGATCACTCATGAACATATTGACCATATCGCCGGACTTGGTGTTTTAAGCAGACGGTATGGAATTCCGATTTATACGACGGAAAAGACTGCGGACGCGATTCAGGAAACGAAGAGTGTGGGAAAGATCCCGGAAGAGCTTTTTCATCTCGTTTGTGCAGAAGAAGCGTTTACAATTAAGGATCTGACGGTAAATCCGATGCGTATTTCTCACGATGCCGCAGATCCGGTGGGCTATCGTTTTTCTTATGGCAGCAGCCATGCTGCTGTGTGTACGGACCTTGGTACTTATAATGACTACACCGTGGAATGCTTAAAGGGGATGGATGTCCTTTTACTGGAGGCAAATCACGATGTAAATATGCTGCAGGTGGGGAGCTATCCCTATTATCTCAAGCAGCGGATACTCGGAAACCGCGGGCATCTTTCGAATGAAAATTCGGGCAGACTGTTAAGCAGGGTGCTGCATGATAACCTGAAAAAGTGATTCTGGGACATCTGAGTCAGGAAAACAACCTGCCGGAGCTTGCATATGAGACCGTGCGGATGGAAATTGACCTGGCGGATAATCCGTATCATGGGGGTGATTTCCCGATTCAGGTGGCGAAGCGCAATGAGGTTTCGGAGATGATCTGTTTTAAAAAAATGAGGAACTGTGAGAGGAGAAAGATTGAAAAATAAAATTTTTCAATCGCGGGATTTGTGTCTGCGCGTACTTGACACAAACTTGACATGCGCAAAAAAGCGTGCGCGGAAAAGAGGAGAAAAGCATGAAGAAAAGCATTATCACTGTAGTAGGGAAGGACACTGTCGGAATTATTGCAAGAGTATGTGCATATCTGGCAGATAACAACATCAACATTCTGGATATTTCCCAGACCATTGTGCAGGGATATTTTAATATGATGATGATCGTGGATATGAATAATGTATCCAAGGAGTTCGGAACCATTGCGCAGGAGCTGGATGCGCTCGGAGAGAATATTGGCGTTATTATCAAATGTCAGCGGGAAGAAATTTTTGACCAGATGCACAGAATCTGAGACACCAGTTTACTCTGGCTTCCTGTGAGCTGATTTCATGCTTGCATGAAAATCTGCTTGCAGGAAGGTACGAAGGAAGCGCCAATCCATGAGCAAAAGTAGCGGTGGTGTAGCCAGCGCGGAGAGCATCGAAGATGCGAGTTTGCGAATGGCGCGGTAAACGGCTCAATCACGACAAATACATCTGCGAAATGGAGAAAATAGCATGATCAATATCTATGAAGTAACCGAAACCAATAACATGGTGGAGAAAGAAAATCTGGACGTACGCACCATTACGATGGGAATCAGCCTTTTGGACTGCATCGATTCGGATTTAAACGCATGTCTGGATAAAATTTATAAAAAGATTACCGAATCCGCAAAGGATCTGGTAAAGACCGGCGAAGAGATTGCACAGGAATTCGGTGTACCGATTGTAAACAAGCGTATTTCCGTGACTCCAATTGCGCTGGTCGGCGGTGCCGCATGTAAGACGCCGGAGGATTTTGCAAAGATCGCAGAAGTGATGGATAAAGCTGCCCATGAGGTAGGCGTAAACTTTATCGGCGGTTATTCTGCGTTGGTGAATAAAGGCATGACCCATGCGGATGAGCTTTTTAATCCGTTCGATTCCGATGGCACTGTCCAGAACTGAAAATGTCTGCAGCTCTGTCAACGTCGGTTCCACCCGCTGCGGTATCAACATGGATGCTGTCCGACTGCTGGGCGAAATCATCAAAGAGACGGCGGAGTACACAAAGGGGCAGGATTCCTTTAGGCTGTGCAAAGCTGGTGGTATTCTGCAATGCGCCGGACGATAACCCGTTCATGGCGGGCGCGTTCCACGGCGTGACAGAGGCTGACCGTATCATCAATGTCGGCGTCAGCGGTCCGGGCGTTGTAAAGACTGCACTGAATCCGTGCGCGGCGAGAGCTTTTGAGGCGCTCTGCGAGACGATCAAAAAGACCGCATTCAAGGTTACGAGAGTCGGTCAGCTGGTGGCAAAAGAGGCTTCGAAGCGGTTAAAGGTTCCCTTCGGTATTGTCGATCTTTCGCTGGCTCCGACGCCTGCAATCGGCGACTCTGTTGCAGATATTTTTATGTGAAATCGGTCTGGAGCATGCCGGCGCACCTGGAACGACGGCAGCCCTTGCCCTGTTAAATGATCAGGTGAAAAAAGGCGGCGTTATGGCATCTTCTTATGTAGGCGGCCTGAGCGGTGCATTCATTCCGGTCAGTGAAGATCAGGGTATGATCGATGCGGTAACAGCAGGTGCGCTGACACTGGAAAAGCTCGAGGCGATGACCTGTGTCTGCTCTGTAGGCCTTGACATGATCGCGATTCCCGGAGACACAAAGGCAACCACGATTTCCGGAATCATTGCGGATGAAATGGCGATCGGTATGATCAATAACAAGACAACCGCTGTTCGTCTGATCCCCCGTTATCGGTAAGGGTGTTGGCGAAACCGTTGAGTTTGGCGGACTACTGGGCTATGCGCCGATTATGCCGGTCAACCAGTTCAGCTGTGACGCATTTGTAAACCGCGGCGGACGGATTCCTGCACCGATCCATAGCTTCAAGAACTAAGCGGTATCGTAGCAGGACGAATTCTGAAAAAATATAAACAATAGAATGCACGCTCTGCGAGCATTCTATTGTCATGAATGAAAAAGACCGTCGGTTTTGCAGAGCCTTGGGAAGGCGCGAACCGACGGTCTTTTGGATTTTTTGGAAAGAATTTTGTTTCACAGTTTTTCGCCTGTGGCAGGGAGGGAAAGCAATAGCTTTATGCAGCGTGCCGCTTTTCCAGTTCGACACAGATGCGGTCGTATTCTGTTTCGTCCAGAATATATTTTTTCTTATAAAGGAAGTAGGACAGAAGCATCATCGCGCAGGGCAGCAGGGACATGCACAGCAAAAGTCCGGTGCTCTGCAGCGAGGTCGTGCTGGAGAGCACGCCGGAAATTAAGTCGAGCTTTTCACTTTCGGTAATCAACCCCTGGGTGCACTGCTGCTCCAGCGAAGAAATCTGGTTGGTGTAGCTGGTAACGTCGAACAGCAGATAGGTTGCAGATGTCAGGACAGCGGTCAGTGCGGAGGCAAGCTTTGTGATGAATGGGCGAAGGGAAGCGATGACGGCTTCATCCCTCGTCCCGAATTTGTACTCATTATATTCCACCGTATTGAGGATGGAGATCATCATAATCAGGTAATAGCAATACTGACCGAAATTGGAGAGCATGTAGCCTAACACGAGCAGGGCAAAGCCGAGGGTGCCGGTCTTTGCCAGGAAGCCGGAGATCAGGAGGAACGCGTAGCCGATCACCGCGATGACTGCCATGATGGACATCAGCCGTTTGCGCGGACATTTGCGGGAAATGGCAGGGTAGAAGACCATCAGAAACGCGGTTGCGGACATGCCGACCATTGTGAACAGGGAATACAGACCGCCTTCATAGCCGAACGTCAGATAAATATAGGTAGATCCCAGTCCGCCGACGATCAGTCCATTACCGATCTGCTGCAGCAAAAAGATGACTGCGATCCAGACTAACTGATCGTTGCGCAGGATAGTCTGGATGATTTCGCGGAAGCGGAAGCGTTCCTGCTTCGCTGCGGGAGGGTCACGGCGTTCGCGTACACCGAAGATTGTGATGCTCAAAAACAGAGGCGCTAAAATCGCAATGATCAGGGCGATGCGTCCATAGGCGGTAAAGGAACTTCCGCCGATGGCATTTTTTCCGGTAGAAAAGACTGGAATCAGGATAGAAGCCAGCGTAGAACCGATTCCTGCAAACAGCGTAGCACGGGAGGTAAACTGATTGCGTGCGTTGGCATCGGAGCCGAGCGCCGGAATCATACCCCAGTAGGAAATATCGTTCATGGTATAGGTGATGCTGAACAAAAAATAAAGGATACCGAACAGGCAGACGAAGCTCCAACCGTGCAGGTCTGTATTGAAAAACAGATAAATGACGACGGAGGTGGATAAAACGCCGATTGTCAACCAGGGTTTAAATTTGCCGAAACGGGAATGGGTGTGTTCGATGATGCTTCCCATGATCGGGTCGTTTAGTGCATCAAAAATCCGGGCAGCGACCATAATTGCGGTGATCGCAGTCAGCTGTGCGGCGTTTAACGAGCGGGTAAATAAAACGAAAGTCAGAAGAAAGCTGTTGATCAGGGCGTAGACAGCATCTCTTCCGACCGTCCCGAGGGGGAACAGAAGTAGGTTTCGTTTTTGGTACTTTTGCTGTTCGTTCATGGATTTTTCCTCCGTTTTTTATTCTGTTTTCATTATATTGCGATTTAAAACAGGATGCAACAGAGAAAAATGGCGAATTCCGGAGAGTGGGAAATGAGATTGTCGGAAGATGCGGCAGGGCGGCACAGTGTGCTGTAAAATGCGGGCACTGCAGCGGCAGCGCAGTCATGTTGTCTGACTACAGCAGAATCAGCTGGCGTGTATACTCGTGAACCGGCAGCTGCCCGGTTTTTGCGCAGCGTGCAGTTTGCGTCAGATGTGCAGCGAGCACATCCTTTTCATAGAGGGCGAGTGCTTCCGGAGAAAGGCTGCGGGCTGCAGCAGCGGGGCGGGAGATGAGCGGAATGCTGCTGTTTTTCTTGAGCATGGACAGCAGGGGAGACGCACTCTTACGAAAACCAAGAATCCGGGCGTAAGGCGTATAGTCGTTATCACGGGCAGCAAGGAGCATTTCCTGCGAAACAGAGAGCAGAATCCGACACAGACAGCGGCTGATTTTGCTGTAGGTGATTTCGCGGGTCTTGAGTCTTACGCAGAGATCGTCCCAGTCGGTAAAGGAAAGGCGGTTCGCCTCGAGCTTGTCGGCAAGCTCTTTTCCGACCTCAGCATACGTCCCAAAGGAACCCGGAGCGGCAGTGAGCAGTCGATAGTGCAATGGACTGGATAAGTCATTGGAGAATAAAAACGTGTTCTGCGATAAAACTTCCTCCCAGAGCGGCAGCAGGGGCTGCAGTTCGGGATAGCACTGCAGCTGCGACAAAAAAGAGCCTGCTTCCCTTGTTTGGCGAGCAGACTGCGCAGCGCGGATGCAGAGGGAAAGTCTGCTGCACCGCCGAGCGGATCGTGATAGCCGCTGCCAACGCGCGAGATCGTGAACGGGCGGATGGAGCTGTTTCGCTGCAGCAGCGCCGAGGTGTATTCCAATCCCAGAAGGTTGTTGGGGGAAGAAAGCAGGGCAACAATCTGTTCTGCTGTGGAATTGTTGTCGGGGCAAGCTGTTGATGGCATATCTTTTGCCATATCGAGGCATAAAAGCAGCGCCTGCTGGCGTGCGGCAGGGAAAGATAGCCCGGATTTTAATGCTTTTTTCAAAGCATTGGAAAAAGCAGCAGATTCGCACTGCAGCAGAGTTGCCGTTTTTTCAAATAAGGAAATGTCGCCGGATTCGCTGCCAAAGCAAAGAACGTCCACGCAGCCGAGCTTGTCCAGCAGGGAAACTGCCCCGGCGGCAAAATCCCCGGCGCTTCCGGTGGCGAAGCAGACGGGCAGCTCAATCACGACGTCTGCTCCGGCAAGCAGCGCCATCCGGGTACGGGTATACTTGTCCAGAAGCGCCGGAGCGCCCGCTGGACAAAGCTGCCGCTCATGACTGCGATCAGATAGTCCGCGCCGGTTTGCTTCCGCGTCTGTTCCATATGGTAAAATATGTCCCGGGTGAAGCGGGTTGTATTCTACGATGATGCCTGTTGTTTTCAAAGTGATAAATACCTCCATGTGCACGGGTTCTTAACGTTCTGAGAACTTTTTTCTTTTTTTACTTCCACAGGTTCAAGTTTATTTTTCTGTTTTTAATATCCGATTTCCGAATTATAGCTGTATCTCTAACTCCAAGCAATCCCATTCTTCGCCTAATACCTGATACTTTTCCATTTCATCTAATGCTACATCCTGAAATCCTGTGGTCTTGTAACAATAATATGCAGGATCATTATTACGGAAAACACCTAATGTAACCTTCTTTGCGCCAAAGATTTCTTTTTGCATAGAGTAATCCTAACTGAAGCATTTGTTTTCCATAGCCTTTCCCCTTTTGTTTGCATCAACGATAACAAAGCCAAATCTTAATTCATCAAATGACGCTGTTGGTCTTCTCATTGTAAAAAATCCAACCACATCGTTATCATCTATCGCTGTAAAAGCCATCAAATCACTTACGGAATGAAATTGCTCAAGCGATAACGGGTATGTTCCCAGTACGCCTGCTGTCCATTTATAAAATGCCTTTTTCATCTTTTTGCCCAGGAAAGTATTGTTTCAGCATCTTTTTATATGATAAGGTCTTAGTCTTAACATCATTTTCCCCCTTTCTGCAAAACTGGAAGTTGTCTAATTCTTTTTTAAGGGATTATCTAATACATAATACAAAGAAATATACTCATGTCCATCTCTTGCAATTTGGGTATTTTCCTTTACAAAGCGGAAACCACTTTTTTCAATAACTCTTTTTTGATTGACTATTTATAACAAAATGGCTACACATTAAGTAATCATAATTTTCTTGTTCAAAGCAGAATTTAATTACTCTATTAACAGCTTCTGGCATTAAACCTTTTCCCCAATACTCTTTACTTAATACATATCCTAGTTCTCTTCCTACTAAATTCTCATACTCATCACGCAACAAAAGACTAAGCGTTTCAAGTCCTAATGAACCTATTACCTTATGATTTTCTTTCAATTCTAAAGCAAAGGTCATTTTCTCATTAATAAACATCTCCAAAATGGTTTTTGATTCTTGAATTGATGTATGTGGATTCCATCCAGCCATTTGACCTACTCCATCAACTTTTGCATACTCAAAAAAGTCTTCTAAATCCATTTCACTCATTCTCTAATGATTAGTCTATCTGTTTCAAGCACAACACCTGTTAAATCAACATTTGCATTCATAAATCTATCACTCCTCAATCAACTCCCGATTGTTCTATGATACGATAAACATGCCATATTCTTTTGGCACGTTTAAAATTCCATTTGCAGAATGAGCGATCAAAATATCTTTTTAGCCTGTTTGGGAATGCCGGTGATCGACGTCATACTGGAAAGAGAATAAAGATATTCGATTATGTCATCGATATTGCTTTTGGCAGCTGCGATCATCGCTTTTGAAAAAATCTGAAAGAGTCAGCCTGGAACACAGACGGATCAAATCTTCTTTGTTTTTCCACATATCGCCTGTCCCGCAGCCTAATTCCAAAATGCGCATTCCGGGGGCAATTTTATAATTGGAAAAAATCCAGTTTCCGAATCCCATCTTGTTTGTCGAATATTTATCATGAATGGAAATTCTCGTTTGCAAATTGGTTGCTGTAGCATACCGCTGTTCCACAACGGACCTATCATTCAGCTGATCCATACATAACCTCGCTTTGATTTCCTGTTTTTGATCCTGGTATTTACAAAACAGTATAACATAAAATAAAGGCACATGGGAAGCTGCGGAAAGCATTGAAGATGCAGCTTGGCGAATGGTGTAGATGAACGATAACCTAAAATAGCAAAAAGAAGTTTTAACGGAAAGATCTTGTGCTGCTTCATATAGATTTTTCTGTTTTGAGTATGGTATACTGTAAAAGTATGTGAGAAAACTTAGCCTTCTTATATATTTTTAACGAACTAAAAATTTATTTTTATATAGAGAGGGATCGGCAGATGGGAAATAAGGAATTATTTAAAACAGTTTTATTCGGCGGATTTCAAAAAGAAGAAGTATGGAACTACATGCAGGAGGTTGAGGCGGAGATAGAAGGGGGACGCCAGGTTGCGGAACGCGCACAGCAGGAATAATATGCGCAGCAGCTGGAAGAGGAAAACCTGATGCGGCAGAAACTGAGCCAGCAGCTTTCGGATGAACAGGAACGCACGGAGAAGCTGGAAGAAGAAAAGAATGCGATGGAGTCGGAACTTGGCACACTGCAAGCAGAAGCAGAAAGTCTGCGCGCAGAAAAAAAGCAGAACTGCAGACCGAGCTGAACAAGCTGCAGGAAGAAAAAGATCGGGCTGGAAGCGGCAGTTGAAACCTTAAATACAGAAAAAGCCGGACAGCAGGCAGAAATGGAAGCGCTGCAGAAGGAAAAGGACGAATTACAGACAAGGGGCGGAATCACTTACAGACGGAGAAGGAAGAGGCTTTGGAGGAGCTGGAAAATCTGCGGATAGCGCAGACAAAAATTCAGGCAGAGGCAGAAAGCCTGCGTGCAGAAAAAGAACAGAGCTGCAGACCGGGCTGAACAAGCTGCAGGAAAGAAAAGATCGGGCTGGAAGCGGCAGTTGAAACCTTAAATACAGAAAAAGCCGGACAGCAGGCAGAAGTTGAAGGGCTGCAGAAGGCAAAGGACGAATTACAGGCAAGAACAGAAGTTTTAGAAGCTGAGAAAGAGAAAGCTTTGTCAGAGCTGAAAAGTCTGAGGACTGAGAAAGTCAAACTGGAAACCGAAGCAGAAAAATTGCGTGCAGAGCAGCAGGAATTGAAAGCGGAAGCTGACGATCTGAGTGTCCAGCTGGAAACGCAGCAACTTGCGCTTGCAAAGGAGAAAAAGAACACACTGCAGCACGGCTGGCAGAATGGAAGAGCCGGGAGGACAGCCTGAAAATAGAATTAAAGCGCAAAAAGGCAGAGGCTCAGACGATTTTCCAAACAACAGCAGGAGATTCGGCAGTTAAAACAGCAGTTGGCAGCTTTAAAGTCAGATCATGCAAGAAGTGCAGGACAGAGTAGCCTGGACGGCGAAGAATGGTCTGGGACAGATGTTCTTTAAGGTTACAGGAAATGCAGGCAGAAATAGTGCTGGAAAACGCAGCGAAGCGATGCGGCAGTGGGACGCAGACAGCTACAGCGAAGAAAGAACGCAGTGGGGATATGCAGAAAATCCTAGCTGTGCCGAAAAAACGCAGGGACAAGCAGATGACTACAGGGAAAAATCGCAGGAAATTGTAAAAACGGACATGCGAGTCAAAAAAACGATACGGCAGTCACAGAGCAGGGCGCGCCCGCTGCAGGACAGAACATGACCGTTACGGCTGCAGTCCACCCTGCGTCCGACACAATTTCCGATGTCGCACTCGACACCACATCTGATACAGTTCCGGCGCCCACCGCACCGGATGAAAATAACTTGACTGATACGGTCAATAAGACGACCGGCGACGCGATCGCAGAAGCTGCAAAAGCCTGCGAGGACATGCAGGCGGCACAGGAAGCCAAAACGCAGGATTCGGAGAATGCGGATGTACAGCAAAAGCAGCAGGAAAAAGATACTTATTATAAAGAGCATGTGAATACGGTCAACGAGACGATCGCCCGGGCGCAGGAGCGGATTGCAAAAATGCTTCAGGAGCTTCAGACAGAGGTAGAATAAAAAGGGAACCCTTTTGGACAGACTAAAGCAAAAAGTCCGGGAGGAAGATTTCCATGACGATGAAAAAAGTGAGCGGCGATCTGGCGAAGAACAGAGACTATCTGGATCGACAGCTGGGCGTTGGGGAAAGCTTTGACGTATTGTACCGAAATGTGGAGATCGGGAAGAAAAATGCAGCTTTGTATATGATCGACGGATTCTGTAAAGATGAAGTGATGCAGAAGCTGCTGCAGCATTTTATCGGAATCACGAAAGAGCAGATGCCGGAGGACGCGGCAGAGATGAGCAGGCAGCTTGTGCCTTATGGAGAGGTCGATCTATGCGACGATCTGGATGAAATCTGCAGGCAGGTAATGTCCGGCGTGACTGCCCTGCTGTTGGAGGGATATGAGCAGGGCATTTTGATCGATGCCAGAACCTATCCGGCGCGAAGTGTCGGGGAGCCGGAAAAGGATAAGGTGCTGCGCGGTTCGAAGGACGGTTTTGTGGAAACCATTGTCTTTAACACGGCGCTGATCCGCCGCAGGATCCGAAGCACACAGCTGAGGATGGAAATGCTGCAGGCAGGAAAAACGTCCCACACCGACATCGTTTTGTGCTATATGGAGGATCGGGTAGATCAGCAGTTCCTTGAAAAGATCCGGAACCGGATTCAGAACCTGCAGGTGGATGCGCTGACGCTGAACCAGGAAAGCCTTGCGGAGTGCCTGTATCAGGGGCGTTGGTGGAATCCGTTTCCAAAGTTCCGATTTTCTGAACGTCCGGACACCGCGGCGGCACAGGTGTTGGAGGGAAATATCATCATTCTGGTGGACAACTCGCCGTCGGCGCTGATCACACCGACCTCCCTGTTTGACGTGCTGGAGGAAGCGGACGATTATTATTTTCCGCCGATCACGGGAACGTATCTGAGACTGTCGCGCCTGCTGATCGCCATTGTAACGTATTTTCTGACACCGACGTTTCTTTTGTTGATGGAATATCCACAGTGGATTCCCAAAGGCTTTGAGTTCATCGCAGTGCGGGATACGGTCTATATTCCGCTGATCTGGCAGCTTTTATTGCTGGAGCTTGCAATCGACGGTCTGAAGCTTGCGGCGGTCAACACCCCGAATATGCTCAGTACGCCGCTGTCGGTCATGGCGGCGTTGGTTTTGGGAGAGTTCAGCGTAAAGAGTGGGTGGTTTAATAGTGAGGTCATGTTGTACATGGCATTCGTCGCAGTCGCCAACTACACACAGAACAGCCTGGAGCTTGGCTATGCGCTGAAATTTATGCGGATTATCAATTTGGTGCTGACGGCAATTTTTGGCGTCTGGGGATATGTTGGAGGAATCGTGATTCTGGCGGTTTCTCTGTTGTTTAACCGGACGGTGAGCAGCAGAAGCTATCTGTATCCACTGGTGCCGTTTCATGGAAAACAGCTCGGGCATCAGCTGTTTCGGACAAGGCTGCCGGCGGCAAATAGAAAAGGATGGGCCTGGCGCGGCAGGATGGAGTGGTGCGAAGAAAAAGGATAATGCAGTCAGAATGGATCGAAAAAACAGTAATTGCAATCGATTCTTTTAAAGGAAGCATGACTTCGATGGAGGCTGGAAACGCGGCGGCAGCAGGCGTAAAAGCAGTTTTCCCGGACGCTGAGATCGTCGTGCGTCCGCTGGCGGACGGCGGGGAAGGCACGGTGGAAGCATTGACAACCGGAATGGGCGGACGCATGGAAACAGCGCTGGTAAGCGACCCGCTCGGCAGGAAAATTTCAGCGTCCTACGGTATTTTGAAAAAAAATAAAACAGCGGTAATAGAAATGGCGGCAGCTGCAGGGCTGCCGTTACTTTCCAAAGAAGAACGCAATCCGCTACATACAACGACCTACGGCGTTGGGGAGCTGATCCGGGATGCGATTCGGAAAGGCTGCAGGCATTTTATTGTCGGGATCGGCGGCAGTGCGACAAACGACGGCGGAGTTGGGATGCTTTCGGCGCTTGGATTTGAATTTCTGGATAAAAGTGGTCAGCCGGTGCGAAACGGGGCGGCCGGGTTAGCCGATCTTACGGAAATTCGGAGTGGACATGTACTGCCGGTTTTAAAGGAGTGCACGTTTCGGGTTGCCTGTGACGTGGAAAATTCCCTCTGCGGAGAGCTTGGCTGCAGCAGCGTGTTCGGACCGCAAAAGGGTGCTGATGAAAAGAGCATCCGGCAGATGGATCAATGGCTCTTTTCCTATGCACAGCTGACGAAAGAGCACTTTCTACAGGCTGATGAAAATTGTCCGGGTGCGGGTGCCGCTGGCGGTCTTGGGTTTGCATTCCAGAGCTACTTAGGTGCGCGGCTCGAGCCGGGAATCCGGATTGTATTGGAAGAGACCGGGCTGGAACGCGAGATGGCGGACGCGGATTTTGTTCTTACCGGAGAGGGCAGGATGGACGAACAGACTGCGATGGGGAAAGCCCCTGTAGGCGTGGCAAAGCTCGCGAAAAAGCATGGCTGTACGGTGATCGCTTTTGCCGGAGCACTGCAGGAGGGCTTTACAGTCTGCCATGAGATCGGAATCGACGCAGCGTTTTGCATTCAGAAAAGGGCAGTCAGCCTGGAAGAGGCGATGGATCGGGACGCTGCGATGCAAAATCTGACGGATACCTGCAAAGAGGCGTTCCGGCTGGTGAAAGCTGTCGTGGGTGTTCCACAATGAGACAGTATTCTATGTCCCATAATGAGGTGTTGACCCAATTATCCCGTTTTAGCGCAGAATATAAGGATGACTGGTTAGGAATGACGAATCCTGTAGAAAGCAGTCAAAGCAAAGAAACAGAGATTTAAGATTGAAAAATATAATTTTTCAATCGCGAGATTTGTGTCTGTGCGCACTTGACACAAACTCGGCATGCGCAAAAAAGCGTGCGCAGAAATGAGAGGAAAACATGACAAAAATAGATATTGTATCCGGCTTTCTTGGAGCCGGTAAGACAACCCTGATCAAGAAGCTGTTAAAGGAAGCGCTGGCAGGAACCCAGACCGTCCTGATCGAAAACGAATTCGGTGAAATCGGCATCGACGGAGGATTTTAAAGGACGCTGGAATCGAAATCAAAGAAATGAACTCCGGCTGTATCTGCTGCTCCCTGGTAGGCGATTTCGGAACTTCTTTAAAGGAAGTTTTAAACACCTATCATCCCGACCGTATTCTGATCGAGCCCTCCGGCGTCGGCAAGCTTTCTGACGTTATGAAAGCAGTCCAGAATGCGGGACTTGGCACAGAGGTTGAGTTAAACAGCGCGGTTGCTGTCGTAGACGCTTCCAAGTGCAAAATGTATATCAAGAACTTCGGTGAGTTCTTCATCAACCAGATTGAGCACGCCGGAACGATTATTTTAAGCCGTACAGACGTTGCATCCGAAGAAAAGGTAAAACAGGCGGTAGAGCTGATCCGGGAGCACAATGAGAAAGCAACCATTATTACAACACCGCTGGCACAGCTGGAAGGCAAGGAGATTCTTGCTACTATTGAGGGAGCAAAGGATCTGGAAGCAGAGCTGATGGAGCAGGTAAAGGCAATGCATGACGAGCATGAGCACCACCATCACCATGATGAGGAAGAAGATGAACACGAGCATTGCTGCCATCATCACCATGATGAAGAGGAAGATGAACACGAGCATGAGCACCACCATCACCATGATGAGGACGAAGACGAACACGAGCATTGCTGCCACCATCACCATGATGAGGAGGAAGACGAACACGAGCATTGCTGCCATCATCACCATGATGAGGACGAAGACGAACATGAGCATCATCATGAGCACGACGAAAACTGCACCTGCGGCTGTCACGATCATGACCACCACCATCACCATCATGCCGATGAAATCTTCACCAGCTGGGGCTTTGAAACTCCTGCAACCTACACGACAGAAGAGGTTGAGGGCTTCTTAAAAGAGCTGGACAACGAAGAAAAGTACGGCATCGTTCTGCGTGCAAAGGGTATGATTCCGGCAGCAGACGGCACATGGATTTATTTCGACTATGTTCCCGAAGAGAGCAATGTGCGTGCTGGTAAGCCTGATGTAACCGGTAAGATTTGCGTCATCGGTTCGAAGCTAAAGGAAGCAGAGCTGGAAAACCTGTTCAGAAAATAATAGAATACTCTGGGAGCATTCTGTTATCAAGAATAAAAAAAAGAGGAGAACTGTATGAAGCCGGTTTATATTATCAACGGATTTTTAGGGAGCGGAAAGACAGAGTTCATTAACTTTACACTGGATCAGCCGTATTTCCAGAGCTCCGGCAAAACCCTGCTTCTGCTGTGCGAGGAGGGCGAGGAAGAATACGATCCTTACGTTTTAAAGCGCAGCAAGACGATCGTGGAAACCATCGAGGAAGAGGCGGATTTTACTCCGGAAAAGATGGTCGAGCTGGAAAAGAAGTATCATCCGGAGCGCATTATCATAGAATATAACGGTATGTGGAAGTTCCGCGACCTGCGCCTGCCGTGGCACTGGAAGGTGGAGCAGCAGATCACAACGATCGATGCATCCACCTTCCCTATGTATTTTACGAATATGAAATCCATGGTTTCGGACATGATCCGCAAATCCGAAATGATTATCTTCAACCGCTGCGATGGTATCGAAGACCTCAATACCTATAAGAGAAACGTCAAGGCACTCAACCAAACTGCAGAGATTATTTTCGAGGATCAGGATGGGGAAATCGACGAGATTATGGAAGAGGATCTCCCATATGACTTAAAGGCGGATAAAATCGTGTTGGATGACAATACCTACGGCATCTGGTATCTGGACAGTCTGGATCATGTGGATCGCTATGTCGGCAAGACGATCGAGTTTATCGGCATGGTGATGAAGCCGGAGGAATTCCCGAAAGGCTACTTTGTGCCCGGACGTATGGCAATGACCTGCTGTGCAGAGGATATGACCTTCCTCGGCTTTGCGTGCGTTTACGATAAGATCGATCTGTATCAGGAACGCGACTGGGTAAAAGTGACCGCAGTAGTCAAAAAAGAATATTTTGCGGATTATGAAGGCGAAGGTCCTGTGCTGTACGCAGAGTCTGTGACAAAAAGGCAAAACAGCCTAAAGAGCCGGTTATCAGCTTTACCTGATCGGCAGGAAACGATTATGGCAGAGAGGGATAAGGAACTGCAGCTTTTGGAGAAGCGGTTTGCAGAGCTTGCAGACCGCGCCTGGCAGCAGAATCTGTTTGTTTTTACCGGCTTTTTATCGCTGGCAGAGCAGGAGGTGCTCTGGAGAAGCGCTGCAAAGGCAGGAGTACATATCGAATTATACGGCGGAATGGATGGTGCAGAGCGGTGTATGGGCAGGTTCGGAGATCCGGAGGAATTCGGATATGAAGAGCCGTTTCCGATCTGTGCGGTAAAAATCGAGCCGCTGGCGGAAAAATTTGCGGAAAATTTCAGCCACAGGGATTTTATGGGCGCGATTCTAAATCTTGGGATCGACCGGAGCACGATCGGGGATATCTGTGTGGAGGGCAAATGCGCGTATGTGTTCTGTACGTCTGCGATGTCTGTATTTTTACAGGAAACTCTCGAACAGGTGCGCCATACAAAGGTGCGTTGCGTGCCGGTAGAAAAGCTGGAGGCGTTGCCGGAGAAAAAACTTTCTTACCGGGAAGAGCATGTGGCGAGCCTGCGCTGCGACGGAATTGTGAGCGCGGTCTGGAGACTGTCGCGCAGCCAGGGGCAGACGCTTTTTTCACAGAAAAAGGTCTTTGTCAACGGGAGGTTGACGGAAAACGGCAGCCAGATGTTAAAGGACGGGGACACGGTATCGGTCAGAGGTTTCGGAAAATTTATTTTCCGGGGTGAAAAAACACAACCAAAAAGGGACGGCTTGTGATCGGAGCCGATCTTTTTTTGTATAGGAGGACGTATGCTGGGATATACCTGGATTCAATGGCTGTTTTTCTTTTTCTTTTACAGCTTTTTGGTTGGTGCTTTGAATCGACCTATGTTTCACTGCATGAAAAACGGTTTGTAAATCGCGGTTTTATTCGTTGGACCTTTTTCTGCCGCTTTATGGAACGGGCGCGCTGATGATGCTAATTGTGTCGATGCCGTTTCGGGACAATCTTATTTTAACGTATGTGGCGGGCTGCGTGGGCGCGACAGTGCTGGAATATATCACGGGTGTGCTGATGGAAACGCTGTTCAAAGTCCGTTACTGGGATTATTCCATAAAAATTCAACTTTCAGGGTCAAATCTGCCTGGAATCTTCGCTGGCATGGGGACTTCTGACGATCCTGATGACGCGGATGATCCACAAGCCCATCGAAAGCGTTTGCACTCTGGCTTCCGTCTTCGGTGCTGACGGGTGTGACGATGGTGGCGACTGTGATTTTGCAGCGGACTTCGCCCTTTCCTTCAAGGCGGCCCTGGATTTGCGCGATGTACTGGTTCGGATGGAGCAGGCCAAGGACGAACTGGAAAAGATGCAGAGGCGTCTGGATGTGATTCTGGCGGTTTCCGAAGAAAACTGGGAAAACCGCAAAAAGAGTGGAACCAGAGTGTCGAGAGCACCAGGGCTGGCTTTGTACAGCGCCGGGATGAGCTGGTAAGCGGTATCGAAAAGCGTTTCGAGCGTGCAAAGGAGCTGTTGCCCAGCGGAAGATTGAATGTCAACCGGGAAGAGCTGTTCGACCTGCGTTCAAAATTTGGTGTGAACCTACAGCGTCCGGAGCTGGCCTCTTTCCTGAAGGATTTCACAAAACGCGATATGCTGCGCGGCAACCCGGGCATGGTTTCGAAGAAGTTCTCGAAGCATTGGAAGAATTGAAGAAATCTGCTGTGGAGTATAAGAAAAGAGAAAAAAATAAAATGCATGCTCTGCGAGCATTCTATTGTCAGGAATCATAACAGGGTGCGCAGAAATAGGAGGAAGCATGACAGTTTTTGGGGATTGATGATTCCGTTTGCCGGGACGATGCTGGGCTCGGCATGTGTATTTTTTTCTGAAAGACAAACTCAACGAGCTGCTGCAGAAAGGACTGTTGGGCTTTGCATCCGGCGTCATGGTAGCGGCGTCTGTCTGGTCGCTTTTGATTCCGTCGATGGATATGGCGGCGGGAATGGGACGGCTTGCATTTGTACCGGCGGCCACTGGCATGCTTTTAGGCATGGCATTTTTACTGGTGATGGATCCGCGTTATCCCGCATCTGCACCTTGGCACACAGGAAGCGGAGGACCAAAAACCTCCTGAAAAGACGACGATGCTTGTCCTTGCGGTGACGTTGCATAACATTCCGGAGGGCATGGCGGTCGGCGTCGTGTTCGCTGGCATGCTTTCGGGCAGCACCGGGATTACCGCTGCCGGAGCGTTTTCACTGGCGATCGGAATTGCGATCCAAAACTTCCCGGAGGGTGCAATCATTTCGATGCCGTTAAAGAGCGAAGGACAGATGAGCCGCAAAAAGGCGTTTCTGTACGGAACCCTTTCGGGAGCGGTAGAGCCGGTCGGTGCGGCGCTGACCATCGCACTCGCCAGCGTGATCGATCCGCTTTTTGCCGTATCTGTTGTCATTTGCGGCGGGCGCGATGCTCTATGTTGTCGTAGAAGAGCTGATTCCGGAAGCCTCGGAGGGCGAGCATTCGAATCTGGGAACGGTTGGATTTGCGGTCGGATTTGTACTGATGATGGTGCTGGATGTGGCGCTGGGATAAAAGGATGCCCCCGGCAGCAGAGGATTTTGGTTCTCTGTTGCCGGGGGCAATTGTTCATGACAATAGAATGCACGCTCCGCGAGGATGCACACTCGGCGCAAGGGTAGATGGTTGCTGAGGCAACCGCGCGCCTCGGCGCGAGAATGTGCCAGGGCACATTCTTTTTACACTAACTTCCAGGTGCCAGGTATAATAGAGCTTCGGATAATCGGAAAGATAATGCTCGAGCTCGAAATCATACCGAACGGTGCCGCTTGCTGTAAACGGGAGCGGTGCGAAGCTGCCGTCTTTAAGGAAACGGACAGGTCGCTGATGACAAAGCCCTGTTTTTTTCATTTCTTCTTTAAAATAATTGAAATAAAAGGCGCCGTCTTTGAAAGCGTATAGCGTACCTCGTAGCGGTAGCCGGAAAAGAGGCGTTTGCTCTGTGTCAGAATTTCCTTTTCCTGCATCCGGTCGCGAGACAGAAACGGATAAAAGTTTGCAAGCAGGAGCCGTTCCCTGACGGTAGTCGCCCTCGTGCCAGAGGCGGGTTCCATCGAAAAGATGCTTGCCGCCGACGGTCTGGTATTTCCCGCTGCGGGCATCCTGACGGATGGTTTCCTGCAAAGGTCTTTAACTCTTCCTGAACGAATTCTGGCATGCGTTCCGGCAAACGGGAGCTGTGGGGGCAGGTTCAGAAGCAGCCTGTGGAGTCTGGGCGGCAGACACCTGCTCTGCCAAATTTGACTTCTGGTTCTGCTCTGTCTGGATTTCTGTTTTAATTTCATCAAAAAGGACATGATGGGATTCTCCTTTGTATACTACCCCTATTTTAAGCATTATAGATTTTGTTTGTCAAATTTTTCTTCACAGTATTTGCAGCGATAAACTTCCTTGTTCGGGTCAGCGAGGACGAAGATCTGCGGCAGCTCCTGCTCGATCGAGGTAATACAGCGGGGATTTTGCAGCGAATGACGTTTTTGATCTGTTTGGGAAGCTTTAATTCCTTCTTTTCGACGATATCCCCGCTTTTGATGACATTGACGGTGATGTTATGGTCGATAAAGCCGAGAACGTCGAGGTCGAGCATATTGACATCGCATTCTACTTTCAGAATGTCCTTTTTGCCCATTTTGCCGCTGCGCGCGTTTTTGATGATCGCAACGGTGCAGTCGAGCTTATCGAGCTGCAGATGGTGATAGATGGACATTGCCATGCCTGCCTGAATATGGTCGAGTACAAAGCCTTCTTCAATTTTACCTACGTTTAACATAAGAAATCTCCTTTTTCTCAGTCCACATGAATATTTAAGAGGGTCAGAATCAGCGCCATCCGAACATAGACCGCGGACTGCACTTGTTTGAAATAAACGGCTCTCGGGTCGTCATCCACATCGACAGAGATTTCGTTAACTCTGGGGAGGGGGTGCAGCACCAGCATGTCGGGCGGTGCGAGCTTCATTTTTTAGCAGTCAGGATATAGAAATCCTTCAGGCGGACATAATCCTCTTCGTTGAAGAAACGCTCTTTCTGAACGCGGGTCATGTAAAGGACGTCCAGCTCGGGCAGCTTGTCTTCCAGACGGATGACTTCTTCATAAGGAATATTTTTTCACGCAGCATCTCTGTGATATAATCCGGAACCCGCAGCTCGGTCGGGGAAATGAAGATGAACCGGAGGTTGTCGTAGCGGGAGAGCGCGTTGACTAAGGAGTGCACGGTACGACCGAATTTTAAGTCGCCGCACAGACCGATGGTCAGGTTGTTTAAATGCCCCTTTAAGGAACGGATGGTCAGCAGATCGGCATAGGTCTGGGTCGGATGCTGATGTCCGCCGTCACCGGCATTGATGACGGGAATTCGGGATTTCTCAGCGGCAACGATCGGAGCACCCTCTTTGGGATGGCGCATTGCGCAGATATCGGCGTAGCAGGAAATGACTCGGGATCGTGTCGAAACACTTTCGCCTTTTGGAAGCGGAGGAATTGGCATCCGCAAATCCGAGCACTTTAAGCCGCCCAGGTTCATCATAGCGGCTTCAAAGCTTAAACGGGTTCTGGTGCTCGGCTCGTAGAAACAGGTCGCCAGCTTTTTGCCCCTCGCAGGGTATGGGCATATTTGTCGGGGTGTTTCTCGATGTCGTTGGCAAGAGATCAAAAGAGCTGATCCAGCTCTTCCACAGAAAAAATCCAGTGGGTTCATCAGGTGTCATGAATGATAATCCTCCTTGAACAGTTGAGTTTCAGACATAATACTAAAACTGAGAGTAACCAAACTCCCTTCGATTTGAAACAAAATGCCTGTATTTCTTTTCAAAAAAAAAATGAAATCCATGTCACTACCGAAATAATCTGACAAAGAAAGGAAAAACGAGAACTTCCCGAAGATAAACAGAACTGCTTAACATAAACATGACAGACTGCATGGTCATCGCGCTTCCTCCTTGGATCTCATTTTTGCTTGACAAGTATACAGCATAGGGATATTTTGAATGCAAGGAAGAATTGAAAAATACCGCGATGGCGTATAATGATGCTACAGTTCACTGAACGCGGTTCCTTGTGGGCAGACTTATGCTGCGAGGAGCCGCTCCATAGAATGTTTTCAGCGAAGCGCTACTCATGAAAGCAAAAAAGAGCTGCGAAGCAGCGTGGAAGCATCGAAGATGCGCCAGTGAATGGCGCGGTGAACTGTTCGCCGTGAATGCCTCGAATGGTGCTGATGAACTGTATCGAACTAACCAGATGCAAAGAGGAAGAACAGCGCTTGAATTTCAAAAAAAGATGTATTTTTAATTTTTACCTTTTACAACCTACATGGTTGCAGAAGAGCTGGATCACTGTGGAAGAGTGGGACGCATTA
>VOFC01002244.1_pt1 | contig 29782 bp, 29 predicted proteins | sample 5384161 | NCBI WGS metagenome assembly VOFC01 (sample SAMN12384722, study PRJNA508395) | human gut metagenome | isolation source: healthy gut B | host: Homo sapiens | reverse complement strand
CATCGCGATCGGCGGCGCGTTCATCATGCGTGGTCAGATCGACTACATCGACCTCATCACATTCTCGCTGTACGTGACGACGTTCATCTCCCCCCATCCGCACACTGGTCAACTTCATGGAGGTGTTCACCGACGGCACGGCCGGCTTCCAGCGCTTTCTGGAGCTGATGCGCGTGCAGCCCGACATTGCCGACGCGCCGGACGCCAGACCCCTGCCGCCGGTGCGCGGACAGGTGGATTATAACGACGTGAGCTTCGACTACGCTGGGCGCAACCGTGCTCTCGCACGTGGATCTGCACATTGCGCCGGTGAAAAAGACGACGCTGTGCCAGCTGCTGCCGCGGTTTTACGATGTCACGTCCGGCTCGGTGTGCATCGACGGCATCGACGTGCGCACCGTGACGCAGGCGTCGCTGCGCCGCTGCGTCGGCGTGCTGCAGCAGGAGGTCTTCCTCTTTGCCGACACCATCCGCGAAAACATCCGCTACGGCCGCCCCGACGCCACCGACGCCGAGATCGAGCAGGCCGCGCGGTATGCCGAGATCGACCGCGAGATCCGCGCCATGCCCGACGGCTACGACACCTATGTCGGCGAGCGCGGCGTCATGCTCTCCGGCGGGCAGAAGCAGCGGCTGAGCATCGCGCGCCTGTTTCTGAAAAACCCGCAGATCCTCATCCTCGACGAGGCCACGAGCGCGCTCGACTCCGTGACCGAGCAGCGCATCCAGAACGCGCTCGACACGCTCGCCCGCGGCCGCACGTGCATCATCATCGCCCACCGGCTGAGCACTGTGCAGGGTGCCGACCGCGTCGCCGTGATCGACGGCGCGCATGTCTGCGAGCAGGGCACACCCGCCGAGCTCATCGCGCGCGACGGCAAATACGCAGCGCTCTGCCGCGCACAGCACCTTATTTAAATACAGACGCCGAGCGCGCCGGATCACACGATCCGGCGCGCTTTTTCCGTCTGAAACTCAGTCCCCGATGTAAGTAAAGCGGCGCACGACCTGCCCGTCGCGCTCGATCTGCTCGTCCCACATGGCGGCGGGGCGCACCCAGATGCCCCGCTCCCCGTAGAGCGCGCGGTAGACGACCATCGGCTCGAGTGTCTCCGAGTGCGTGGCGAGAAAGAGCAGCTCATATTCCCTCCCCTTGAAGTGGCGGTAGCGCCCGGGGCGCAGCGTCTGCGGCGCGCTCATGCCTTGTCCTCCGGCATGCCGAAGCTCTGGATGAGCAGGCGCGTGAGCGCGTGCGCACCGTCACGCGTGAGCATGATGCTCGCGACCTCATCGACCGTCTTTTCCGGCATATCAATCAGTCCCTTTGGCTGGGGCGTGTAGTTGTGCTGCACATACATATGGTAGAAGCTCAGCGAGCACTCCGAGCGGTTGTCGTTGACCGAGACGTTGAACACATTGGCAAACTGGGGCTTCATATCGCCACCTCCTGTAACCTTTCTGCGCCCATTATACCACAGTGCGCGCGAAACCACCGCGTCAATTTTTGCACGTTTTCCAGAAAACTGTCCAAAAACTATTGCGGCATCAGACACATCGTCGTATAATGTGACCATCCAAATGCGAATTTTTTCACATGGAGGGAAGCGTAGATTGAAAGACCTGAAGCATCTTTACGAATTTGAAAAGCTGCTCGAGAGTGCCAACAACGCGCTCGTACAGCAGGCGTGTGCCGAGGGGAAGCACGCGCTGGCCTACACCTGCTACCACATGCCGGAGGTGCTGCTCAACACCGGAAACTGCTTTTCGGTGCGCCTGCGCGCACCGCTGACGGGGTCGCTGGACATCTCGTCGTACTACATGTCAAACTTCATCTGCGACTACTGCAAGTCGCTGCTGGAGCGCGGCATCGAGGGCGGCTACAACTTTCTGTCCGGCCTGATGGGCACGGAGACGTGCTCGGAGATGAACCGCGCGCTCGAGCACTTCGAGCTGCTGCGGCTCGTGGACAATGAGCAGTTTTTCGTGACCTTTCTCGACATGCCCTTCAAGGTCACGGAAAACACCGTGCGCCACTATGTCGACCAGCTCCGGCGCAAGGTGCTCACGCCGCTGCAGGAGGTCTACGGCGTGGACGTGTCGGACGACGCGCTGCGCAAGGCGGTCGCCGAGCACAACGAGGTCTGCCGCATCCTGACTGAGATCGGCCAATTCCGCAAGGAGGAAAACCCGCGCATCACGGGCTATGAGTACCACATCCTGAACCTTGTGAGCTACTGCTGCCCGAAATATCTCATCGTCGACAAGCTGCGCGAGACGCTCGAGGAGCTGCGCCAGCGCGAGCCCGATGTGAAGCCGCGCTTTCGCGTGAAGATCGCCGTCGTCGGCAGCGAGATCGACGACCCCGGCTTCACCAAGCTCGTCGAGGATGCCGGCGCGCTCGTCGTGGTCGACCGTTTCTGCTTCGGCTCGACGCCGGGGGCGCGAGGAAATTCATCTCGACCCCGACCTGCCGGTGCTCGAGAGCATCGCGCGCCACTACCTCAACACCAGTCAGTGCCCGCGCTTCATGCAGCGCGAGAAGGTCGACGGCCGCTGGCAGCTCGTGCGCGACCTGTGCGCGGAGTATCACGCGCAGGGCGTGCTGTACGAGCAGCTCAAGTTCTGCGAATACTGGGGCTATGAGCGCGCGCTGGCAAGCCACGTCGTCACGCGCGAATTCGGCATCCCGTCCGTCGCGGTCGACCGCCAGAACGCCACCGGCGGCAGCGGCCAGCTGCGCACGCGCGTGCAGGCATTCGTCGAGAGTCTGGAGATCAAACAGCTCCAGACACAGAGAGGAGGCAAGTGACCATGGGTGAACAAAAACGCTCCCTGCGGGAATTTCTCCGCCACGTCAATGACTACACCTACCGCTTTGACCCGGAAAAGGGGCGGTTTCGCTACCGCGAGCTGCGCGGCGTGCGCGACACGGCGTTTGACTTTTTATATGTGGCTCAAGTGCTGGAAGGACATGATCATCTTTGTGGCCAAGTGTCCGGTGTCGGCTGTGCGCGCGCTGTTTCGCTATCAGTGGTTTTCCACCTACCTGACCTATCCGAACTTTGTCGACCGCGGCACGCTCGGTATGCGCGGCAACCAGCTGCGCATGGCACGCGCCCAATATGACCGCATCGTGAAAAAGGCCACCGACCTGCTGCGCATCTCGTTCGTGGCCGACGAGCATTTTCACCCCGGCAACAAGCTCTCGAAGAAGATCGTGCTCTTTGACGAGCTCGTCCCCGGACAGATCATGGCCGGCTTCCCGAACCTCATCTACCTGCCGGCGCAGGTGCTGCCGGTGTTTCTGTGCTCGATCCTCAACCAGCAGATCACCCCGCCGTATCTCGACGCGGCCGAAAACTTCGGCATCCCGGCCGACGTCTGCCCCCTGCCCTCGGCCGAGGCCGGCTGCGCCCTGCGCGACGAGTATCCCAAGCTCGGCACGTGCTTTGTCGCCTGCAACATGCCGTGCGACGGCAGCGTCGCCACGACCGCGTATCAGGACCGGTATTTTAACCTCCCGACGTACTATTACGGCGTGCCCATCCGCTACAATGAGGACGCGGTGCAGGACTACGCCGTCGAGGAACTGCGCGGGCTCATCCGCTTCATTGAGGAGCAGACCGGCGAGACCTTCGACTGGGACGCGTTTTTCCGCGCCATGAAGATCTACAACCGTGAGACGGAGTACGAGCTGCAGAAGTGGGAGGTCAACCGCACGCCCTATCCGCAGATGACCGGCGAGACCTTCTGGATCTACCGTATGTTTTTCTACCATCTCTCGGGCGGCATGGACCCGCGCTTTCTCGACACCGACCGCCGCGTCAACCGCATCATGATGCGCGGCTACCGGCAGAAAAAGCCCTGCGCGCCCGCAATGCGCCACCGCTGCGTCGAGTGGTCGTGCCCGGCGAACTTCTACCCCGACTTCTCCGTCTGGGCGGAAAACTGCTGGGGCATCAACGTCGTGGCAAGCATGGAGTCGCTCATCTCCGACATCATCATCGACACCGAGGACCCCGACCGGGCGCTGGCCGATCTCGCGCGCAGCTACCAGCGCACCACCATGCGCAAGCACACCAAGGGCGGCTACGCAAACGTGCTCGACGAGCTGTGGGTCGTCTGCAAGCAGTACAATGCCGACATGGTGCTCATGTATGACCAGATCTCCTGCAAGGGCATGGACGGTCTGCGCGGCGTGTTTGAGGAGCAGGCGGCCGCGCGCGGCGTGCATATGCTCTGGGTCGCGCAGGATCTGCTCGATTCGCGCACGATCTCCAAGCGCGATATGCGCCGTCAGGTCAACCTCTATATGCAGACCGTCATGGGCGAGGAGCCGGTGCGCCCCGACCTCGTGGACTTTGACGATGCGCTGACGTGGTAAAAGCAAATCCATCGAAAACCGCTTCGTTGGGTTCCCGGCGAAATGCAAAGCCCTTTTTAAACACGCAAACTCCCGCCCGAAGGCGGGGAGTTTTTGCAGGCCGTTACAAAAGCCTCGCAGAGTTTGCGTCCGCAGACGCAAAAAATTCCAATCATTTTCTCCAGCGGCGTGTACGGCGGAGAAAATACATTTCGGCTCGCAAACGTGCGAGTTGTGCGCCGACGGTGCACAGCTCGTACGATGCAGCGAGCCGCAGTCCCTTCAAACGAGAGCCCAACGCAGTGGGTCTCGTTTGAGCGCGTGCCAAAACGCTTTTTTGGCACGCGCGATCACGTCTGCGGCTGCTTTTTGATATCGAACCGCCACACGGCCACGACGTAGGACACGAAGGCGATGGCCTCGATGACCATGCACGAATACGAGCGCGCGAGGATGTCATACGTGAACCAGAACGGCGAATTGGTCAGATAGAGCAGGCGCGTGCGTCGCATATCGCGCGTCCAGAGCGCGATGGTCGTCATGCTCATGGCGATGCCGGGCAGCAGGCTTCTCGGCCCGTCCCACGTAAGGACGGTGTTGACGACATACAGCGCCAAAAACGCCCACAGCCACGCGCGGCTCTTGGCCCACTTGCGGTCGTTGAAGTAAAACACGACGCTGCGCGCGAACGACAGAATGTTGATGGTCGCGGCAGTCATCGCGCCGAGCAGCCCATAGTGCACGATCCACATCAGGCAGGCAATCGCCTGCGCGGCGAGGATGACGCGGCGGTTATTGAATTGCACCGAGATAAACACGATCAGGCTGCCGAGCAGACCCAGCGCCTGGTTGAGCCAGAAATCCATGTGCCACACCCTTTCTTCCCGCGGGAAAGAGGATTGTAACATATAAGCGCTGAAAAGGCAAGCCTTCCCGTGCGGTTTTTTCGCGTCTCCCGCACGGTACAGGCCTTGACAACTGTCCCAAAAACAGCTACGCTATTTTCACCCCATCGATTTTTCAAGAAAGAAGAATGTCCATGTCCCCCGCGCCACGCGGCCAAAACGCCAGAAACATCGCCCTGCGCTATCTCTTTTTCACGCTCGGTCTGCTCATCAACTCGTTCGGCATCGCCTTCATCACAAAGAGTGGCCTCGGCACGTCGCAGATCTCGAGCCTGCCGTACGTGCTCAGTCTGCGCTTCCCGCTGAGCTTCGGCGGCTTCACCTTTATTATGAACACAGTGTTTATCCTGATCCAGATCGCCATCCAGCGGCGGAATTTCCCGCCCGTGCAGCTGCTGCAGATCGCGGCGAACGTGCTCTTCAGTGCCTTCCTCGACGTGAGCATGGCCGCGCTGAGCTGGCTGCACCCGGCCGGGTGGTTCGCGCGCGGCGGGTGCATGCTGCTCGGCTGCGCCATTCTCGCCTGCGGCATCAGCATCGAGATCGCGCCGGACGTCATCACCGTGCCCGGCGAGGGGCTCGTGCGCGTGCTCGCACAGGCGACGGGCAAGGACTTCGGCCGCGTGAAGCTCGTGTTCGACGTGACGCTCATCGTCATCGCGTCCGCGCTGTCGCTGCTGTTTTTCCGGCGGCTGCAGGGCGTTGGCATCGGCACGGTCGTGTCAGCGTTGGTCGTCGGGCCGCTCGTGTCGCTCTTCGGCCGGATCCTGCCGGGCCTCGGCCGCATCCGCGCGCTGCGTATCTGAATACACAAAGAAGCACCCTCATGTGCAGGGTGCTTCTTCCTATTTAAATGGTATTCCTCAGAACAACGCGGCGAGCTGCTGCCACACCGGCAGCCCCACGAGCCAGCGGATGACCGGCACGAACAGCAGCGCCGGCAGATAGTCCGCCACCTTGATCTTCGTGGCGCCGGTCTGATTGAGACCGATGGCCGCCACGAGCAGGGAACCCGCACACGTGAGGTCCGCGACCGCCGCCTCCGAGAGCAGCGGCGCGATCGCCCCGGCCAGCAGCGTAAGCGTCCCCTCGACCACGAGCACCGCCGCGCCCGCGAGCATCACGCCCGCGCCGAGCGTCGTGGCCATCATGGCGCAGAAGACGAGGTCGATCATCGACTTGGTAAACAGGATGCTGTTGTCGCCGCGGATGCCGGCGTCGAGCGAGCCGTTGACCGCCATCGCGCCGATGCAGCACAGGAGGCTCGCCGTGACGAACCCCTCGGCCAGCGACGGGCCGCCCTCATGCCGGTGAACGTGCGCCTCGACCCAGGTGCCGAGGCGGTGGATCGAGCCGTCGATATTCAGCAGCGCGCCGACCGCCGCGCCGAGCGTCATGGACACGATGACGATCAGGATGCTCCGGCACGCACTCGCACCCGAAATGCCGATATACAGCACGCACAGCCCGAGGCCGATCATGACCGTTTTGCTCACGCGCTCGGGGATGCCCCGCCGAAACAGCAGGCCGATCGCCCCGCCGCCCGCAATGGCCAGCGCGTTGACAACAGCGCCCGTCAGACTCATATCCGATCCGCTCCTTCCCGCCGCGCCGCCTTATTTAAATAAGGTATCATCCACCGGACACGGTTCGATCAAAGATGTACCGTTTAAGATAGCACAACCAGGCGGCCGTGTAAACACACGCGCGCAAAAAATTTCAGCCGCGCACGTTCGGGATCGACGCCTTGAGCTCACTGAGAAACATCTGTCCGGCGGTGGACAGGCCGGTCTTCTGCTTATAGACGACACCGACGGTACGCTGCAGCTCCGGCGAGAGGCGGCGCGCAATGACACGCCGTCCGCTGCGGCGCAGCACCGCCTCCGGCAGGATGGACACGCCGAGGTTGTTCTCGACCAGGTTCAGGATCGTGTAGTCATCGGCCACGCGATACTGGACGTTGATCTGCGGATGGCGCGTGAGCAGGTCACGGATGCAGCCGCCGCCGCGCCCCTCCTCGAGAAGAATGAAGGGCTCAGCCGCGAGCTCGTCGACCTGAATGAAGATGTTCTCGCCCAGCGGATGCCCCTCGGGCAGCACGGCGAGCATGGTGTCCTGATAGATCGGCTCGCACGGGAACGGGGTCGTGCGCAGCATATCCGTGAAGCCGAAGTCGACCACGCCCTCGCGCACCCAGTCCTCGATCTCATAATACAGCCCCTGATAGAGCTCGAAGCGGATGCCGCTGTGCAGGCGGCGAAAGCGCTCCATGGCCGGCGGCAGCAGGTAGCTCGACACGCTCGTAAACGTGCCGAGGCGGATCGTGCCCTGTTCCAGACCGCTGAAGCCCGCCGCCTGCGACTGGAGCATCCGGTAGGCGTTGACCGTGTCGCGGATGTACGGCAGCAGGTGCCGTCCCTCATAGGTGAGCGCCACGCCCGAGCGCGAACGCACCAGCAGCGTCACCCCCAGCTCCTCCTCCAGCGACTTGATCATCTGGCTCACGGCCGACTGCGTGTAGCCGAGATCGCGCGCAGCGTCGGAAAAGCTGTTGCGCTCAAAGACCTTCAAAAATGCGATATACCGGTTCATAAGCACCTCTCACGGATAAGAAACGCTAATTTAACTATCAGAATTATTTGCTTTACTTATCTATAACGGCATTATATAATGGGCACTGTCAGATAGCAAGTGCAATTTTTCGTGACCGCACACGATTTTTGCAGTGCGCCGACAACCACGCAAATTCTCTCCAAGCAACATGATAATTCCTTTTTCCAACTCCATTTCTCCTATGGAAACACCCCTGCCGGTTTGTCCGTTCCGGCAGGGGTGTTTTCCGTTTTGTGCGGGGAAAGCGGCGCTCAGTCCGTGACCGTGACGGTGGCCGTCGTTCCGGAGGCACGGACGGCGTCGGCCTGCATGGCGTCGGTCGTGACGGTCTGCAGCGGCAGGCTGCCGAGCGCCGACCAGTCGAGCGCGCCGGAAACACCGCGCAGCGTCAGCTCCGTGAGCCCGGTGAAGCCATCCAGACCGGACGTGCTGTCAAGCTCGCAGCGGATGAGCGTGAGCGATGTGATCGCCCGCTCACGGTCAAAGCTGTGGAAGAAATCGCCCCGCAGGTCGCAGTCCACAAGCGTGACGCGTGTGAGCGAGGATTTGTGCAGCGGGATCAGCAGCTCGCGGCGCGTGCAGTGCGAGAGCGTGATGTCCTGCAGCTTTGTCAGCGCGCGCAGCTCGGACAGGTCCGACACGTTCGCGCCGTTGAGGTGCAGCGTGCGCACATTCAGACAGCGGCCGAGCCCCGTCAGATCCGTGACGGCGTTGCCGTCGGCCAGCAGCGCCGTGAGCTTCGGCAGCTGCTCGATGCCCGCCAGACTCGTGAGCCGGTTGGCGCTGACATCAAACACCTCCACACCGCAGGCAGGCAGGCTGCCGAGCGTGGTCAGCGACTGAAATTCAAGTGAGAGCTCGCGCAGGCTCGGAAAATACGCGAGGTCGGACAGCTCGCGGATGTCCCCGCGCTGCACGGTGATGCTCTGTCCGGACGGGTCGACGACCTCCGCCGTCTCGACACCGGCAGCCGCCGCATCCACGCCCTGCTGCGGGGCGGCAAACCAGTACCGGTCGCCGCAGACGTACAGTGCCGTGAGCCCTTTGAGGTCTGCGACCGTGAGCTCGCCCTCGGGCTTTCCGGCATATTCGCGCGCGGCCCGCTCAAGCAGGGGGTTCTGGAATGCGGCCACCGTGTCGTCCGGCAGCGTCTGCACCGCGACAGTCCTGGCCGTAAAGCGGTAGAGCAGGCCCGTGAAGTGGCCGACGATGCCCGCCGCGATCAGGCAGCCGGCGAGTACGACCGCGATGATCGCCGCCGCGATGCCGCGCTTTTTCTTCGCGCGCTCCGGCTTCGGCGCTTTGGCGGGTCTTTCCCGGCGCGGGGTCTCGGCGCGGGACTTTTTCTCTCTCTTCTTTTTCGCCCGCGGCAGCGCGGCGGGTGCTTCGGGCGGCAGCTCCGGCGCTTCGCCCGCAAATTTGTCCGCATCGAGCAGCTCGGCCGAAAAGAGCTTGTCGTAGAAATATTCCTCGCTCGGGTAAGTATACTTCATGAGCGCGAAGAGGTTGCCGATCTGCATCTCCATGCCCGGGGAGAGCTCCGTCTGCTCGAGGTAGACGTTGATGACCGGCTTTTTCTTCGTCAGGGCATAGTGCATCTCCTTGCGGCAGTTGTCGGACTGCAGATACGCCGGAGACAAAAACGCCAGCACGAGCTGCGCGCGCTCGAGGTGCGACGCAATGCTCTCCGGCCACTCGCTGCCGGCCTCGATGCCCTCGTCATACCAGACGCGAAAGCCGCGCGATTGCAGCGTGCCGATGATCTCGAGCACGGCCGCGTCGTTCTTGTGCGCGTAGCTGACGAAGATGTACGGCTGTGTGCCCTCGTAGGGGCGCAGAAGTGTTTTCAAAAAAACCACCTCCGGAAAAAAATCGAAAAACGACTGGATTCTGTTAGTGTATCACACACATCCGCGCTCGGCAAGAGTCTTGACGCCCGCGAGATAGGCATACGGCACGCACAGATCCCCCCGACCGGAGCCGAGGGCGATGTCCGGCTTGCGCAGGCCGTGATAGTCCGACCCGCCGGTCGGCACGAGGCCGAAGCGCACGGCCAGCGCCTGCGCCGCCGCCGTCTGCTCGGGTGTATAGGTCGTGTAGCGCACCTCGAGCCCGAGCGCCCCGGCGTCCGCCGCCGCGGCGAGCAGGGCAGTACGCTGCGCGTCGTCAAAGCGGTACTTGAACAGATGCGCCACGACCGGCACGCCGCCCGCCGCGCGCAGCGCGCGGACGGAATCCTCCAGCGGAATGTTGTAGCGCGGGACATAAAAGCGCTTGCCCCGGCCGAGCAGACCGCGCATCCCGTCGGACACCGTGGGGATGCAGCCGCGCTGCACGAGCAGCGCCGCGATGTGCGGCCGGCCGAGCACCGTCTGCCCCGGAAAGGCCGCATGCAGCTCCGCCATCGTGATGGGATAGCCCGCGTCGTGCAGGCGCTGCACCATGGTCTCGTTGCGGGCATTGCGCTCGTCGGTTGCGCGGGTCATGAGCGCGCGCAGCGCGGCGTTGTCCGTGTCCATGTAGTAGCCAAGCAAGTGCACCTCCTCGCCGCCCCACACGGTGGACAGCTCCACACCCGGGACGACCTCGACGCCGTGCGTCTTTCCCGCCGCAAGCGCCTCGGGCAGTCCGGCAAACGTGTCGTGATCCGTGATCGCCACGGCGCGCAGTCCGGCTGCCGCTGCCTTGCGCACGACGGTCTCCGGTGCGTCCGAGCCGTCGGACGCGAGCGTGTGCACATGCAGATCAATCCGCTCCATGGCGCACCTCCAGCCCGTCCGGCAGCGCGTCGCCCTGCCAGAGGACAAAGACCGTGCCGTCCGTGACGCGCACCTCGGCGCGCGCATCCGTGAAGGCGTTGCTCACGCCGAGCGGCATGGCGCAGGTGAGCGTCGCATCCGTGACCTCGTAGAGCAGGCCGCGCAGCGTGACGCCGCGCGCAGCGTCGCCGCTGCTGAACACCGAGACCGTGCCCTCCATGCCGGCGGGGAAGGTCAGCGTGCCGTTTTGCACCGCCGTGACCACCCAGCCGCAGCCGATGAGCCAGCCCTGCGCGCCCGCGTCCGTGAGACCGCGCAGCGTCTGCAGGCTCGCGATCGTCTGGTCGATGCGGCCGCCGAGCGCCCCCGCCATCACGAGCCGCCGGTAGCCGTGCCCGAGCGCCCAGCGCACGGCGAGACCGAGGTCGGTGTCGTCCTTCATGACCGGGTGCGTCTCCACGTTCGGGTGCTCCGGCCGGTAGCCGAGCGAGTCAAAGTCACCCATGACGAAGTCCGGCTCGATGCCGCGCGCACGCAGCGAGCGGTAGCCGCCGTCGGCCGCGATGATATAGTCGCCTGCGCACGGGTTCAGGCGCACGCCCTCAAGGCTGGCCGCGCCGACGATATAACAAGTATTTTCCAAATTCATTCCAGCTTTCCTGAATTTTCGCCCGTTATTGTATCACATTCTGCGCACCGAGAAAAGAATTGCATGTAAATTACCTGTGCGTGCATTTGTTAGATTTTAAACTCGTCGAAAATCAAAAATTTTATTTCTATTGTTACTGATATATGATATAATTCCAGCATTGGCATCGCAGCGAAGCGCGTTTTTTTACTGCTGCCGCCCATCTCTGCGGCCCGCCGCAGTCAGAAAGGAGACACGACCGTGTCAGAAAAAGTTTTCAACAAGGTCCTTGCTGCCAACCGCGGCGAGATCGCGGTGCGTATCTTCCGCGCGTGCTATGACCTCGGCATCCACACCGTGGCCATGTACTCCAAGGAAGACGAACTGAGCATGTTCCGCACCCGTGCCGACGAGGCATATCTCGTCGGCGAGAACAAGAGCCCTCTGGGTGCGTATCTCGACATCCCCGAGATCATCGATCTGGCCAAGCGCCGCGGCGTCGACGCCATCCACCCGGGCTACGGCTTCCTGTCCGAGAATGCGGACTTTGCCCGCGCCTGCGAAGCGGCCGGCATCACGTTCATCGGGCCGCCGAGCGACGTGCTCGGCAAGATGGGCGACAAGCTCTCGGCCAAGCAGATCGCCATGGAGTGCGGCGTGCCGGTCATCCCCGGCTGCTCCGAGCCTCTGCGCGACGGGCAGGAGGCACTCGAGAAGGCCATCAGCTTTGGCTTCCCCGTCATCCTCAAGGCGGCGGCCGGCGGCGGCGGCCGCGGCATGCGCCTGTGCGAAATGCCCGAGGACGTTATCCCCGCGTTCGAGCTCGTCAAGAGCGAGGCACGCAAGGCCTTCGGCAATGACGACATCTTCATCGAGAAATATCTCGTGCAGCCCAAGCACATCGAGGTGCAGATCCTTGCCGACCAGTACGGCAACGTGCGCCACCTCGGCGAGCGCGACTGCTCGCTGCAGCGCCGCTACCAGAAGGTCGTGGAGTTTGCGCCCGCGTGGAGCGTGCCCGAGAGCATCCGCGAGCAGCTGCACGCCGACGCCGTGAAGATCGCCGAGGCCGTCGGCTATGTCAACGCCGGCACGGTGGAGTTCCTTGTCGACCGCGACGGCAACCACTACTTCATCGAGATGAACCCCCGCATCCAGGTCGAGCACACCGTCACAGAGATGGTCACGAGCATCGACCTCGTGCGTGCGCAGATCCTCATCGCCGAGGGGCAGCCGATCAGCCACCCGGAGATCGGTCTCGGCGACCAGAACAACCTCAAGGTCAACGGCTACGCCATCCAGTGCCGCGTGACCACCGAGGACCCGGCCAACAACTTCGCGCCCGACAACGGCAAGATCGAGGCCTACCGCTCCGGCGGCGGCTTCGGCGTGCGTCTCGACGGCGGCAACGTCGGCACGGGCTCGATCATCTCGCCGTACTACGACTCCCTGCTTGTCAAGGTCACGAGCTGGGACTGCACCTTCCCCGCCGTCTGCCGCAAGGCCACCCGCGCCATCAATGAAGAGCACGTGCGCGGCGTCAAGACGAACATCCCGTTTGTGACGAACATCCTCACGCACCCGACCTTCGTCGCCGGCAAGTGCCACACGAAGTTCATCGACGAGACGCCGGAGCTGTTCGAGTTCACCGAATCGCGCGACCGCGCGACCCGCGTGCTCAAATACATTGCCAACATTCAGGTCAACAATCCCGACGCCAAGCGCCACCAGTACGACACGCCGCGCTTCCCGAAGGCACAGCGTGAGGTCACGAAGCAGGACGGGCTCAAGCTCCTGCTCGACACCGACGGCCCCGAGGCCGTGAAGGAATGGGTTCTCGGCCAGAAGAAGCTGCTCATCACCGACACGACGATGCGCGATGCGCACCAGTCGCTGCTGAGCACCCGCCTGCGCACCCGCGACATGCTCAAGGGCGCCGACGGCACGGCCGACATCCTCGCCGACTGCTTCTCGCTCGAGATGTGGGGCGGCGCGACGTTTGACACCGCCTACCGCTTCCTGCATGAGTCCCCGTGGGAGCGTCTGGAGATGCTGCGTGAGAAGATCCCGAACATCCCGTTCCAGATGCTGCTGCGCGGCTCGAACCTCGTCGGCTATGCGAGCTATCCGGACAACCTCGTGCGCGCCTTCATCGCCGAGTCCGCCCGCGAGGGCATCGACGTGTTCCGCGTGTTCGACTCGCTCAACTGGATGCCGAACATGGAGACCGCCATGGACGAAGTGCTGCGTCAGGGCAAGTTCCTTGAGGGCACCGTGTGCTACACCGGCGACATCCTCGACCCGACGCGCGACCGCTACACGCTGAAATACTACGTGGACTTTGCCAAGGAGCTCGAGCGCCGCGGCGCATATGCTGGCCATCAAGGACATGTCCGGCCTGCTCAAGCCGTATGCCGCCAAGAAGCTCGTCAGCACCCTCAAGCAGGAGATCGGCATCCCCATCCACCTGCACACGCACAACACCACCGACAACCAGATCGCGACCTACCTCATGGCGGCCGAGGCCGGTGTGGACGTGGTCGACACCGCCATCGGACCGCTGGCCAACCTCACGAGCCAGCCGTCGATGAACGCGCTCGTCGAGTCCCTGCGCGGTCAGGAGCGCGACACCGGCTTCGACCCGCAGCGCCTGCAGGAGCTGGCCGATTACTGGGCCGACGTGCGTCTGCGCTATGAGAGCTTCGACAAGGGCCTCAAGGTCCCCGTTACCGATATCTACCGCTATGAGATCCCCGGCGGCCAGTACACGAACCTGCAGCCGCAGGTCGAGTCGCTCGGCCTCGGCCACCGCTTCGCGGAGGTCAAGGAGATGTACCGCACCGTCAACCTCATGCTCGGCGACATCATCAAGGTCACGCCGTCGTCCAAGATGGTCGGCGACCTCGCGATCTTCATGGTGCAAAACGACCTCACGCCCGAGAACATCGTCGAAAAGGGCGAGCACCTCGCCTTCCCCGACAGCGTCGTGAGCTACTTCAAGGGCATGATGGGCCAGCCGCCCTGCGGCTTCCCGAAGGATCTGCAGCGCGTCGTGCTCAAGGGCGAGAAGCCCATCACCGGCCGCCCCGGCGACCTGCTGCCGCCCACCGACTGGGACCAGCTGCGCCGCGAGATTGTCAAGTTCTACCCGAACTACGAGGAACCGCGCTCCCTCATCTCCTACGCCATGTACCCGAAGGTCTATGAGGAGTACGTCCGCCACCGCAAGGAGTACGGCTACATCATGCGCATGGGCAGCCACGTGTTCTTCAACGGCATGGCCATCGGCGAGATGAACAAGATCAACATCGAGGACGGCAAGACCCTTATGATCAAGTACATCGGCCTCGGCGACCGCAACGACGACGGCACGCGCAACGTGCAGTTTGAGCTCAACGGCATGCGCCGCGAGGTCTCCGTGCCCGACCCGACCGCGACCGATTCGGCCAAGACCGTCGTCATGGCCGACCCGAACGACAAGAGCCAGGCCGGCGCGTCCATCCCGGGCATGGTGTCGAAGGTCAACGTCAAGCCCGGCGACCAGGTCAAGGTCAACGACGTGCTCGCCGTGATCGAGGCCATGAAGATGGAGACGAGCGTCGTCGCCCGCATGGACGGTACGGTCGACGAAGTCTTTGTCAAGGGCGGCCAGTCGGTCAAGGCCGGCGAGCTGCTGCTGACGATCAAGTAAATCACCCCGGTTTTTCATGCGGAGCGCACCCTCGTGCGCTCCGCATTTTTGTGCCCGTCAAAAAGGATTCCTTTTTGACAAAAGGCCGGCAGTCTGCTGCGCGCATAATTTGTGCGCCGCAGTTACCACTTTGCGCTTTTTGTTCCCATCCGCGCCGAAAAGACTGGAAAAGTCCGCATAGCTATGTTAATATAGACAAATATGAAATGAATCCGGGTTTTCCGCCCACAGGCATTCATGAGAGGAGTTTTTTTCATGCTTGTGCCCTATTCCTGGTTCCAGATCCTCTGGTACTTCTACATTTACGGTTTTCTCGGCTGGTGCTCCGAGGTGGCCTTCGCCGCCGTCGCGCACGGCAAGTTTGTCAACCGCGGCTTCGTCAACGGCCCCATCTGCTCGATCTACGGCTTCGGCGTCATGAGCGTGCTGCTCGTGCTCGGGCCGCTCAAGAGCAGCCTCTGGCTGCTGTTCGGCGGCAGCGTGCTGTTTACGAGCGCCATTGAATACCTCACCGGCTGGGTGCTGGAAAAGGTGTTCCACGACAAGTGGTGGGACTACTCCAAGCGTCCGCTGAACATCAAGGGCTACGTGTGTCTGGAGTTCTCGGTGCTGTGGGGACTGGCGTGCGTGTTTGTGGTCGACGTGTTCCAGCCGCTCGTGGCCAAGGTCGTCGACCTCATCCCGAAAAAACTCGGCTGGGTGCTGCTCGGCACATTCAGCGCACTGTGGATCGCGGACAACATCATCACCGCCATGGAGATCCGCAAGCTGCCCAAGAAGCTGCGCGCCCTGCAGGCCATTGAGGATTCGCTCACGGCCATCTCCGACGAGATCGGCGAGGAGATCTATATCCGCGCCTCAGACGCGAAGGACCGCGGCATGGAGGTTTACACCGGTATGAAGGAAAAGAGCACGGAGCTTGCGCAAAAGCGCGCCGAGGCCTCGATCGAGCGCCGCAGCGAGCTGCTGGCGCGCCGCAGTGAACTGCTGCAGCGCCGCGAGGAGATCCTCAGCCACCGCAACATCGTGCACGAGCGTATCGCGCAGGCGTTCCCGGCACTGCGCTCCGGCCAGACCAACGGCCGCGCCTTTACGCGTGTGCATGAGCACGCACAGCGCCGCAAGGAGCTGACCAAGGCCGTCAAGGCGAAGGCCAAGGCGCTCAAGAACAAAGCAAAAGACCGCACCTGACCATCCGGCAGGGCGAAGAAAGAAGAAGAACCATGAATCTCTATCTGATCGGACATGACTACCGCTACGCGGCGGAGCAGATGCTCCTGACGCTGTTTCCCGACGAACGCCCGGAGTATCCAGACGGGCGGCCGACCGGCGACCGCGCAGAGCTGCGGCTCATGTCCGGCACAAAGGTGACGACCGTGACGTGCGTGCTCGTCTACCACGGGCAGACGGCCAACGGCCGCACGAGCGTGCCCAACGGCGAGCTGACCGACCCCGCCGAGACCGACCGGCGGCTGCAGGGCGCGGTCAAGCGCGCATTTTACCGCGCCGCCATGGGCATCGGGCTGCCGCACCGGCCGTGGGGTATGCTCACGGGCGTGCGCCCCGGAAAGCTCATGACTCCCCTGCTTGCGCAGGGGCTCAACGACGCGCAGGCCGCGCGCCAGTTTGAGCGGCAGTATGACGTCTCGCCCGCGCGCGCCGATCTCGTCGTGCGCACCGCGCACGCCACGCTGCGCGCCATGGAATCGCTCGGTGAAAAGGATGTGTGCCTGTATGTGGGCATCCCGTTTTGCCCGACGCGCTGCGCCTATTGCAGCTTCGTGAGCCAGTCGGTGGAAAAGAGCATGTGCAGGCGCTCGCCCGCGAGATCGCCGCATAAAAGAGGTAGTTTCAAGTTCATAGATGTTTTTCAGGGTTAATTAATCTTCCCAAAGGTAGGCAAGATAAAGACAGTATGCCTCCGGTTTATCAAGATGTGGATAAGATGAAAGCATGCGAAACGATAACAGACTAAATAACAAGACTATAAGTTTGTAGTGAGAAAGTAAAAGTGGATGAATAGGAAAGAAATGGCGTATGTTTAGCGTATCCTCATAACGCACATTTCAAAGTCATCCCGCGAGACGCACGCTTTATTTTTCACTTTAGCGCGGTAATTATAGATTGTATTGACGGAATAACGAAGGAACTCGGCAATCTGCGAACTATCGTCAATACCCAGACGGATCAAAGCAAATAATACGCAATTCCGTAGTCAGCAGTTCGCCCCTGCGGAGTATGATCCGTTCTTCAGGCTGCAACAACTGATTGAACTTTTCTACAAAGTCAGGGAAAAGATGGAGGAAGGCAGTATCGAAGTTCTCGTACAGTTCCTTCAGATCAGTGTCAAGCACATCTTGAACGCACCATCTTCAGCAGTTCTTCCGTTTGTCCTCCGGAAAGCTTTTTGTTGACCATGCGTCGGTAAGCATCCAGACGGTCGATATAGGTAGAACATAGTTTTAGGAAACGGCCGATGTATTCCTCTTTTTTATATGATTGGACATCTGCAACTGTTCATTGGCCTGTTCCAGATGACTGCGGGCTATGGAAAAGATGCTTCATCTGCCGATATATCCAGATGACAGCCATAATCAGCAACAGGACAGGATACTGATCATCCAAAGATAAAAAGCGCAGACGGTCGTTCTGCTTCTCCTGCATAGCCTGATAGGTAAGATCTATGAGCGACAGAATACCTGCCGTCTGCAAGCTGCGGCTACGGGCATTGTAGTGGTTAGTTTCATCCCACGAGAAGCGAATGTAGCGGTAAGCACGTTCAATGTCTCCTTCTTCATAAAGCAGTTGTGCCAAGGTCCACAAGGAAGCATGATCAGTAATTGCCAGCCGACATCTGTCAAAGCAGACAAAGCCAGATAATACTTTTCCTGCTGCCTGTCTCCCCAAACTACGGTAAAGCTGGGAACGGTGGTAAGTGACCAACGCATATTCCGGGTATCGGGACGTATGCCCGCCAAACGGCTATCATTCATCTTCAAAGCCTCCTCCAATTGACCGGGCCGGCGGCTTTCATCTCTTTACGTTCCAGGTAGAGGGCGGAGGCAGGAGAAAGCACCTGCATCAGAGAGTCTCCATAAGCGACAGACAAACCGTAATAACGGCTGCGCGGAAGGTATCCTGTGTATACGCCCCCAATTCATTGTATAAATGACGGTAACATTCATAATAATCGGGTAGCAAACGGGGAGAAAGCTTAGGGGGATTTATCTTTTCCAGATCTTCGGAAGCTTCTTTATACATCCCTGCCGCTGACATCAGATGCGCCCTCCGGATACGGGTTTCATCTGCCGCATCCTGCTCACCTCGCTGTTGCGCCCAGCGCAGGTTACGGCTCAGATAGTAAAGGGCGGAGTCGCAGATGTACGCTTTGTATTCCTGATACATTTCCGCATTCAGCCGGAAGAATTCCGGGGTTTCTGAACCGACCTGTACCAATTGCTGCCTCAACGCCTCAATACGGGCTTCACGCACTGCCACATATTCTTCGTGCTTACCGATGGCTACGTCCAAAGCATCAGTCCAGCCATCCATTGCAGGAACATCGGCGGAGCCGACATTCCGTGAATGCCAACTAAAGCCAGACCTAGAAATATCAGCAGTTTTATCTTCATAGGGGGACAAATATAAAAATTTGTTTCCTATATTTGCAGCATTAACCCCCAAATGTATTCTATAATGAAAAACTTAACACCTCAACGAGTGGCGGCGGTCGATGTATTCCGTGCGCTTACTATGTTCCTTATGCTCTTTGTGAATGATATCCCCGGTCTGAAAAACATCCCCCCACTGGCTTAAACATGCCGAAATGAACGAAGACATGCTGGGTTTTTCCGACACAATCTTTCCCGCATTCCTCTTCTGTATGGGTATGTCCGTTTCCTTTGCTATCCAGAACCGCTATCGAAAGGAGACACTACCTTGCAAGTGATCGCTCATATTTTCTGGCGCACGGTGGCTCTGATTGCCATGGGACTGTTCTCACTCAACTCCGGTGGCATAGAGGGCGGCATCTCCCATCAATGGTTCTGCATACTGATGGTTATAGGTTTCTTTCTGGTCTGGGCGGTCTATCCCAAGGCCGAAGGTTCAAAAAGTACCTATTCATCGCAATGAAGGTGCTCGGTGTGGCCCTGCTGGCATTCCTCGTATTATATAAAGACTTAAACGGAAAACCTTTCCATCAGGGTTGGTGGGGCATTCTGGGACTTATCGGTTGGACTTATGTCGTATGTGCCGGATTTATCTGTTTACCCGCGAAAGTCTACGCAAGAATGTAATAGCATGGCTGGTAGTTATGCTGCTTTGCAGTAATCAGTCATTCCAGTCTGATACCACAAGAATACGGTTTACGCGTCATACTGTTGCCTTTCATCCCCAGCGATTGGACGCTGCACGCATTCGGTATGTCGGGTGTACTCACTTCGTTGCTGATGCAGAAATATGCTGACCGGGAACATCCGCGTAAGTTCATCACGATTCTTTGTGTATTGGGTGCTGTCATGCTTATTGCTGCACTCTGCTCGCATCCTCACTGGATTATTTCCAAGATACAGGCTACCCCGAGTTGGTTGTTTTATTGCCTGGCTGCATTCTTCCCGCTGTTCGGCTTGTTCTATTGGCTGACGGATGTGAAAGGCAAAACGCCCTGGTTCGATATTATCAAACCTGCCGGAACAGCTACACTGACATGCTATATCCTTCCTTACGTATGGTATGCTGTGCAGCAATTGCTGGGTTTGCATTATCCAGAGCTATTGAATGCCGGTGCTCCGGGCTTATTAAGATCGCTTATATTCTCCCTCATCATTGTCCAATTGACCGGACTGTTGGTGAAGGTTAAAGATAAAACTGAAAGTATAAAGTTTCAGGTGCGGATTACGCGACTATACGGTTCTCAAAGAATCGGAAAGGAATAATTTCCGTGTAATTCGCGTAATCCGCGCCTAAAAAGAAAAACAAAAAGGATTATGTTGAAAATAGAAACTCCAAACAACGAAGACAAAGTACTGCTACATTCCTGTTGCGCACCTTGCTCTTCTGCTATTATCGAATGTCTGCTCGCCAACAACATTCGTCCCACCGTATTTTATTATAACCCCAACATCTATCCTCAGGCAGAATACGATATCCGAAAAGCCGAAGCTATCCGTTATGTAAAAGCCCTCGGACTTGATTTCATCGATGGAGATTACGATTATCAGCTTTGGCGCAGTTCCATGTCAGGGATGGAAGATGAGCCTGAACGTGGGGGGCGTTGTCTGCAATGTTTACTCTTCGCCTGTCGGAAACAGCCCGCTATGCCGCAGAGCATGGTTTCACGCTATTCACCACTACCCTCGCCTCTTCCCGCTGGAAAAGTCTCAACCAGATTAATCTGGCAGGTCGTCGCGCTGCCGCTCTCTATCCCGGCACCGTCTTCTGGGAACAGAACTGGCGAAAAGGAGGATTACAAGATCGCCGAAATCAACTTCTTAAAGAGCATGACTTCTACAATCAACAATATTGCGGTTGCGAGTTCAGTATGCGGAGGCTTGAAGAGAAAGAATAAAAACATCCGATCACAACTTATATTTCTCCATCAGTGACTTCACTGCATCTTTTTTAAAGTGATACTTAAAGAGCACGGGATTATCATCCTCAGATAAGGAATCGGCCAACTCTGATAAAAAGCCTTTACTTCCCGCTGAATCCTCCTTCTTTTCACAAAAAAGAATTCTGCAGATAGATAACCTACGTGCTCGTCGGAACTCCCTCCCGTCAAAAGTGAGGAATAGAGGTTTAAGTCCGAATTATAGGTAGTGGAAATCAAAGATTCCCTTTTCTCCATCCCAGACCAACGTTTTCTGTTATCAATCAATGCAAACAAATAATCGGAAGAAGCCTCTAAAGCGGTTATGCCCGTGCCTATATTCCGCTGATTCATAATCTTTAGCAGTTCAAAAAAAAAAGTCCAGATCTTTATGCTCATCCAGGAAAGCCTCATCAGGAATGGTAGCGGAGGTATCGACATGATAAACCGAAAAAGTCTTGCCATTCTCATATTGATAAAGTTCATTAGAAAACACAGATGCCAAGAAATACTTATTGTTGAAGGTCACCATTGAAAGTACAAGAAAGGGTAAAAAAGCATCTTTAGTTGTCAACGCCTTTGCATCCATTATCCTTTCCGAAACTAATGTATCTCCTTTCTCTCTGAAGACGCGATACTCACTATCCACATGAAAAAGATCATTAGGCAAAGGATAAAATGCTAAAAGTTCTCCTCCATCACACAACATTGCCGACTCTATATTGGCATCTTTATCCCTGTTGCAGCTCATAGATATGTAAGTGCCATCATACGCATATCGTAATATTCGCTTTTGTACATTGTTGATAATGCAGACTTGCTTATTCTTACGGTCCAAATAGAAATTATCCATATAGAGATATTCCCGGGCATTTCCTTTATGAGCGATTTCATTCAGGAAACGTCCGTCTTTACCAAAGACAAATAGCCCTTTTAGTATCTTCGACAAAATAAAAATCACCATCCCTCTTAGTCCTTTGAGTTCACCCAGCAAGCACTTCTCCAAAGTTTCTAAAGGAATATAACTAATGCTGTCCACTATATCGTATATATCCAATTCAATAGGGCGGTCTTTATTTATTATATTGATTGCCTCTAAACTATTCGGCAACGATTGCTGGCGGCAGGATGACATAAGAATTATGACTGTCACTATTAGGCTATATGATTTCCTATTTATGTTCAGCATTAGTTTCATATAAAAAAATCTAAATTAAGGTATATTATAAGTATAGATCACATCTTCCGTTCTTGACAGACAGCAATACCGGAGGAATAGAAATACTGTCCGCAAAATTACAGTTTATACCTTAATAAATAATCTTCATAGTGTGCATTAGTCGCATATATATATCCATTTTCTTTCATCAACTACAAAATAAAAAGGAATTATATCAAATGTATATTTGATTATCGGGTTCCCTTCATAATCATAGACCTCTAAAGTTCTGCCTAAGAAATTATCATCCTCCTTATGTCCGACATACAAAGCATAAAAATATTTTTCCCCGCATAGACATTAAGATAGTGATAAGTTATATCTTCAATGTCATTAGCTATAATTTCGGGATAATGCTTACCATCATTAATTCTTTTTACCAACTTAAAATCTTTCACGGCATAGATATCTATTTGCTTTTTATAGATGATAAGGATAAACCACAAATGAATCATTTGCAGCAATAATTCCTCTATTAGAATAGAAATAAGACTCATTATCGTCATCTTTTCCAGTTTTATTTTTATCCAGTTCAGTTTGATTCTTCAAATCATATTTTTGTAATGGCAAGTTGATTACTGCTATAATATATAAATAAAGAATCATTTATAATATTCATGAAATTATATTCATCATATTTACCCAATGCATACTCATCAATAAACAATAAGTTACCATCAGGAGCTAATGATATTTTTCTGATTGACGTAGGAGAATAACCTCTTATATATAAATAATCATTATCTAATGTATGGCAAAACATAGGAAACATTTGGATCTCATCCGACCATTTCATCCTTTTATACCTGTGGCATTTTTAAATGTCAATGAAGGAGTCTTATATAGAATAATGTTGTGTCAGATCGTGAACTTGAAATAATAAAATAGTCTCCTGATTTTATGACGAAATCAGGAGAAAACATTTCGCTTACAGGAATCTTTTCTGCAAATACCTTTTTACTTTCGTGAAAATGGTTCCATCTACACACGAGGTTGAGAGCATGCACTTAGCATCCAAGCCATTAAGAACACACATGTTGAATCATATTTCATCTGAGTCTAAATTAAATAAGAGGGTAACTACATTATATTTGCTGTATATACCGGTCCAGGCTATCCGTAGCAGATAAGGACAATTTATTCTTTATGCGCTGTTTGGTTTTCAATACCGACTGGAAGTAATATTGAAAAGAGCTGCAACAGCCTTGTTACAGAGTCGGGCACGCACCAGATAACACAACTTTAATTCCTGAGGTCCTAAACAGTAATCAACCAACTCTTCCGACAGGCAGTTCCCATAAACCAATCGATAACGGTAAACAGATTTTGCCATTCGGTATCATCCCTGACAATGCCATAAGACGGATGCTGATGAAGTAGTAACAACTGGCTCATGGCCAATAATAAAGAAGATGAGCAATCTACCAATACTGATGCTTCCTGATAGTTTTTCAGTTGTTTTGTCAGTTGCTTATTTCTGAACAGTAAGCAAGCATTCCAATTATCACTGTAAGTTCCATATACATCTCTTGTTTTTATAATATTTTCCTAATTACTTTTCCAGTTTCTTTGCTATTTCCTCTACCTCTCTGCGCATCTCCTCAATGGCCGTAGAATGAATTTTAGGCGCTTTCATCAGCACTATTCGTTTCATCTCCTCAAACTTCTCCCTATTCAGAAATTCCGGATCGGCATATAGCTTTGCCAGCAAATAGTAAGGATAAATCCGCCCGGGCAAACGATGAACCGAAGCCAGAAGAAGTTCCTCTGCCCAATGGTAGCAGCGCAGTGCCTGATAATTCTTGCCAATGACATTCAGTATCATTGGATCAGCGCAATATACCAGAGCCTTATCCAGATATTTATTAGACTCATTATAAAACCCCGCCTTATGAAGGCTATGCCCATATTCAAACAAGAATGTCCCTTTCTCTCTCAGTTGCGGATAGAGCTTATCATAAGCCGCATTTGCCGCTGCATAGGCTCCCGCATGATAAAGCATACGGGCATTCACCCAGTCCCGACAAGCATCCTTTTTCCCGCTGCCACTTGCCATGAAAAACCGCCTATCCATATAATAAGACAAGCAGATAAAACAACCGGTTTAGCTATTATATCTCCTATCCCACAAGCCAGCAACAAGCACACATAGGCTACAATGAAAGCAGGAAGATGCATAGGATAAGAAGAAAAAGAAAAAATAAGTAAAGCGATAATTGCACCACACACACCGTAGCGTCTGAACTGTGTCCCCGCCCATAAACAGGCAAGAGTAATCACCATCAGCATTATACAGATGACAGGTCCCTGTGTCAGAATCAATTCCAGATATTCATTAAATGCATATTCGGACTTCCGGCCACCCTTTCTTCCCACTCGGCATAATCTCCCTGGGAAAAATAAGCTTCCTGCGCCTCACCATAAGCAAAAGCGAATCCCTTATCACATCCCCAGGGGTACTTGGTTATAGCCTGACAGGTTATTTTCCATAAAACAAACGTCCCAGAGCAGAGTCCGGCTTCAAGAAGAAAGCCCCGGCACCTCCCACTATCAACACAAAAAATATCCCTATCCCATAAGAGATATATCGTTTTTTATACCTTCTCCATAGTATATTCCATTTACGCCTATCCCGATGCATGTATATCACCCATACACAACCTATCACGGCAGCCACCCAGGCCGAACGGCTCATTGTAGCCGGTAATACGCAAAGAATCAGTACTCCCACTACTCCCGCCGTCACTTTCTCCAACTTTAAAGAAGCGCTCATCCACTTCCATGTCCCGAATTGCATATAATGATGCAGGCAGACAGGTAGTACCATTGCCAGATATCCGGCATACGGACCGGGATTAAAAAAGAACCGGTAAGTGCATAACGAAAATGACCGGAAGCAGAAAAGCCATACAACTGACGTAGTCCCCAAACGGCTTCAATTCCTCCAAGAAGTATCAGACTCCATGATACACAAGCGGAAAAACACGAAAAGGATAACATCTTCTTCCTAGAAGAACCATCGAAAGCTGAAGCAGACAAGCTGCAACGATACAACCGGCTGAAAACAATACAGCCTTTCCAAACCAAACCCACTGCCCCGATAGTTTCTCCGGCAAGAAGTTCAGGTGTTGTTACACAGACCAGGCTCAGTGGAGAGCAAACAGCAAGAAAATGTAACAACACAACGGCTGTGTCTTTTTTATTTTATGTATCCATATCTTTATTCTATTCTCTTCCATATTCTATCCCATCTTATCCTATCCTTCTCCCTATCTACCGACTTCCATATCCTGACAGCCTTGCCCACGATTAGAGGTTCGGCAACAGTCCCCAATAACAGGAATCCTGAGAATTCATCACTTTATCTCCTGTAACAAAGTAATAATTCTCTTTAAAGCGATAAGCATATATCACACTGTCATTCAGTAAAATGGTATCTCCACGCAAGAAGAGTTTCTTTTTTCCCACTCTATTGCATTCTTATAGAAAGCGGCATGTTCAGGATTCATTTCCACTTCATCCCCTTTAGCGGGAAGATACAAAGGACCGAAATTCATAATATCCCAGTTTTTACCAGTTCATTATAAGGATAACCACTCATGACAATTCTCCAATCCCTTTCTCTCCCATTCTCTATGATACGCCTCAACCCATCCTGAGACTCTACGTTTCCTAACGGCATATTACAACCGCGCACTTTATAATGCGCCTGACTTATTTCAAATGTATCGCCCGGTAATGCCACACAACGCTTCACATAATAAGTCATTAAATTCAGGCCGATACTGTCCCACCGGCCGGATAAGGAAAATTGAAAACCAATACATCGTTTCTCTTAATCTTGCCTAATCTCGGAAGCGGGAAATTTTACCTCCTTATCTTCTGCGGCATCCCAAATATTGAAGATACGGGCACCCATCACCCACTTATTCACCAGAATGTTATCCCCGGAAGCAAAGCAGGCTCCATGGAGTCCGAAGGAATCTTGAAAGTGGCAATACAGGTTACTTGAAGTAATACCCACAGAGCCACTAATCCACATCCTATCAAAAACAAGTTTAACAACTTGTCGACAAACCAAGAGAGTTTTCATTTTTTACGAAATAGCTTCATTCAAATTACAATATAGCTTTATTTCATCAAACCATAATAAGCTAAAAAGTAAACTTCAAGAAACCATCCTCAAAAATTCACTGTTATACCCATAAATAATTCTATTCTCCTCGTCCACATCAAAAGCCCCCGCATAATATCCAAAATATATTTAGCTATGGAATGACCGAGTAATCAAAAACTTCTATAATGCATTCTTTTTTTCTTTCCTTGGCCTCTTTGCATAGAAAATAGCGCTACCCGCGACCAATTCATCATAATAAACCAGACTATTTTCTATATCACCAATTACTATACGTGGAATGATATTATCCCCTACAAGCCTTTTACAAAGTTTCATGCTATCCACACTATAAAAATCAATCTGTTTCTTATACACATATGCATAAATAATCAGAGAGTCATTTGCAATCATAATTCCATTATTCTCATAATAGTATTTTTTCAGGATGATCATCCGCTCAAATAAAATCTGCCCTGCTTCCTGCCGGGTATTCAAATTAATTTTTTTATGGCAAAGTTTGTCTGTCTCATTATATATAGAGAGGGAATCTCTCACTATATGTCTATAATAATAGGAATATCACTGAAATAGGCACCTGTATTTTTTTCAAAAGGAAAGATGGTACGTGTTATCCATCCTAAAACTCTTTAAGAGAGAACTCTGTGTATCCTCCTATATAAACCTTTATCGGTCAATGTTCTCCAAATTCTGGATAAACTTGAAACTCATCTTCCGGGCTTGTCCTTTACACCCCCCTTTATAAACACACTTAAACTCAGGCAGAGTATTGGTACAGCATGGCATCATGATTTCTACTGTCCGTAACCAATATACTTTTGCTTTTTTCAGTACCATCTGCTCTGGGTTTATAATTTCATCTACTTTATTCTCTCTCTGCATAAAGTAACTTTTCCTCAGGAAATGGTTCCATATCTGTTGCAACTTTTGTTCTGTACATGCCATTAATGTGATACAGAACAATAAAAAAAAACACGCTTTCATACAAATAAATATTTATATTGTTTTATTCTCAACACACTATGCACATTTACATCATCATATTTCTCAAGCGACAATCAATACAGGCAATCAACAGCATCATGAGACATGATATACATTCAATTCTTTTCATAAATAAACAAGTAAAAAAAAACCTTAAAGACAAAAAGGTACTTACAATAGTAATCATATTACTCAGAAAACTAAAAAATAGGTTATATCTTTTCAAAGAGGGTTGCCCTGTTTAGCTTTCTATCATTTTGCTTCTCCAAGTTATCCTCAATAAGATAGGAGAAGAATCTGCATTACAATACACTTTTATGATTTTATCAAAACGCCCCGGCTGCTCTGCCATATATGTCACCGATAAAGGACAGAATCCTTAGGATGAACCGTTCCTTTGAATAACCGACCGTAGTACAGTCACAGGAGGTTAGCACATCATTTATCACTAAAAGCCGCTCACCTGTATTCTCAAGAATGAACTCTACCGTTTGTTCTTGCTGCCAATCAAAAAGCACCCAAAGACAAGTCAGTGCTTTTATATTGATCTTTGTTCTTATTCCTCACTCGGAAGCTGCCTTCCTTGAATTATATTTCATATATAAATCTTTTATTTTAGGATTATGAACAGGATTCCCAATAGCTATTATCTTATTGCTTTTATCTAACAGGAAAGTTTGAAAGGTTATATCAGAGGGAAAACGATTCAAACGATAAAACCTATTTTTTCATCCCAATACACAGGATAAACAAAATTAAACGATGAAAAATATCATTTAACTCATTCTTACGTTCCGAATAAAAATAAAATAAAAAAAGAAACACGTCCCTTTGCCAATGAGTCAACCTCATGCATCAACTCCATCCAACGATGTAATTGCAATTTACAACTAGTACATCCCACAGAATCCGTATAAACAACAACTTTATATTCTGGATTTTCTTCCATCATAAAAGTATCTTTCCCTAAGACAGTGGTATAACTCTCTGTTGGAAAAAGAATTTTTTTCCATTCCATTCTTTTACTAATTCTAGAACCTCCTTTTTTCAGAGTTTCCACAACCAATAAAGCATAAAGCAATCCATATACATATTAAAGACTTCATATCATATTTCTACCTTCCAAAGAACTTATATCTGCATTTTCAAAATTATCTTGTCCATATGCCACAGAATCTATCTAACTATTGGCATATTCACTTTTCATTTCAATCAATTTCTTTCAAAGAAAGAATCATCTTTTCCATTTCCGGCAACCATTTATTCCATCCCAAAGTTGAAGATGATACAAAATCTATAAGATAAACATTTTCCTTTCCCTGAACATACCACTTTTTCATTCTCATATATATATTCTTGCCTGTTTCCAAATGTCTAACAGGCATACACACCAGTTCTACAGATTGCTTCACTTTCACAGAACCAGGCTTACCCCAAGTTACTGTACTATAATATTGGCTATCCACAAAACTCAAGCTATCCATTTTTGTATTTTCTTATAATCCTTACAGCCCTTTGAATTCTAAAACAGAAACTGAAACTCCAAGATTGTAATCAGGACAAATCCTAGTCATACATACCGTTTCATACCCTGCTATTTTCCGTCTCATTGGCTTTTTACTAATCTGTTCACTTTGTACAAAGTTTCCAGTCTGCCATCATATCAATTTTATAAGTATCACCCTTCATTTTCACATAAGAAATCTGTTGCCCATCAACATAGATACCATACACAAGCCCAATCAAAAGAAGGACTAATTCTTTTATCCTTTGCACACCCATCATTATCTAATTCGCTACAGTTCAAATTTATAAATAGAATTCTCATCTTCCACGAACACACCATAGAAAATCCTATTCTGTTCGTCCACAATGAAAGAACTTATATAACGATCTAATTGATATCGCTTCAACGGGTGACCTTCCCAGTCAAAAAGTTGGATGCTGGGATTACTAACCTTATTACTTATCTCATTTGCTGTCATATCCAAATTTAAAGTGTAGATATAGCGATTAGTAGCATAAAGGGCTATCGGATGAATATACCTATTCTCATCCCTTACATCAGGTAGTTCTTGACATGGAAGAATATCTAAAACATTGTCCGTTTTCAGTTCACCATTAGCATTATAAATACGATATCTGCGTAAATGTTGGTAGAAAACAGCTACACAAGTTCCATCAGGCTTAGCTGCCAACAAACTATTATAAGCCTGATTACGCGCCAACGCATCCTTAAACCTAGGTTTTACCTCTTCAGGATACACACCTAATTCTTCATAGTTTCCATCAGGATAAAGAAACCTCAATTCATACTCCGAACCATACTCTGTATTGCAACAATATAAAGAATCTTTCAACTCCATCAAGCCATTGAAATATTGAAATTGATAAGGCATGTCCGTAGAAGTTATATGAGGTTCTGAATTTTCCCAATTTATAGCTTTCAACTTATTTAAATCACTTAATATAAAGCCAGATTCCGTATAGCTAACAGCCTGTATCGAAGGTAAATGGAAATCATTAGGTCCTTCCCCTTTTATTCCAAATTGCCCTTGATACTCAAGCTCAGGCATACTAAACACTTGAAATAAAGTATCTGTTTTCTCATTCAATACAATCAATCTATCTTTCAGAAGAAAAAGATTCCGAGGATAAAGCAAAACAGGAGGGATCTCTATTTTTGTACTCTTTACAGATATAGTTTGTTCAAAACCACTATACCTATTAATTTCCGCCCTTTTATGGGAACATCCACAAAGTAAAGCCAAAATTAAAAAACAAAACAATATTTTTTAATATCATACCTTCATTTATTTAATATAGATGGTTAAAACTCCAGATTTATTATTTAAATCATTCTCATTTTAACCATCTCTGATCATGCATTATAAA
>VOFC01005080.1_pt1 | contig 29808 bp, 57 predicted proteins | sample 5384161 | NCBI WGS metagenome assembly VOFC01 (sample SAMN12384722, study PRJNA508395) | human gut metagenome | isolation source: healthy gut B | host: Homo sapiens | reverse complement strand
AATCACAGATCCAACTTTCCATCCCCATGCAGACAAACTGCAAATTCTCCAAAGGCTGTCTGTACAAGTTCAATCCAGCTATTCTGCCCTGATTCAGAAAACACCCACCTCACATTTGTTTAGATGAAACTGTTTATCAAAGCTTCATACCCGGTTTTAATCAGCTTTTGGTCCGGAAGATTTTATCCAGTTGCCTCTGCCAGAACAAACCGGTAGAAATGTCTCCCCTAAGTTCACAGCACATCCACTGTCCCCGTAAATCTCCTGCTCATTTGTCTGCCGTATATCGTTGTTCTATCAATATAGTCATTCACATCTGTTAAAGTAATATTTCGCACAACTCTGCTGATGTCTCCTCTGATAACGAAAAACAAATATTGCCGCTGCTGTTAAGATAGCTATATGTTTGCAGCGGAATATTCGATTCTTAACATCCAGTAAATGCCCCTTCCGGATGCATCTGCACATCATCAAAAAGTGTATTCATCACTCCCGCACAATCGCATCATTTACCGCCTGATCAGCAGTCTTTGAATTTCTTCAAAACTGAATGAATAATAAGCAACAATAATCAGCCCAATTACATATGACATATAACGCACCTCCACTTTGTAGAAAGAAAATCCACTGTACCGACATTGTACAATGGATTTTGCAATGGCTATTCACCAATAGTTAGAATTTTCTTCCAAATATTGTAATAGCTATTTCTGTTCAGTATCCCCTTTCAATCTGAAGTTTTGAATAAATCTGTTTGACATATTGTTTGACACTTCCTTCACAAAGGAACATTTTCTCCGCGATTTCCCGGTTCGTTTTGATGCTGATTAATGAGCAGCACCATTTCATATTCTTTATCTGTCAATACAGCCAGTACCTCCGGGCGATGTGCCTCTTTCCTTAGACATTCCCATCTCATACATTTCACCCATCTGTAACAGATACCTGACAAACAGGCTTTCCTGTTTCTGACAGCGCAGTAAAAGTTTTTTCAAATAACGATAATTCTCCACAAACGGAAGCATCAGATAATCCGTCTCCGCCTCCAGAATGGCCTGCGTCAGCATCTGCTCCGCCTCCTGCCATTTCCATGGCTTCATAAGCAGCCGCTGTCTGAATACGGATGTGCAGCGCCACCAGCCTATAATGCATGCCTTCGCAGACAGAAAGCTGTCCATCGCTGCGTCCAATCACCTTTGCATAATTTCTGTGCCAGATAAACCTGATTTTCAATCAGCAGCATCATTGGTCTTCCCGGGCAAGTATATTGATATCCGAAAGCCTGTGTTCACCAAATATCGGAGGAATCTTTATCAGACTCACCCAACAGCGCATAATAATAGGCACTGATGCCACTCCATATTAAGCCAGGCAGCATTATGATGGCGCAGTAATTCAGTGCGCCGCCTCTCCAGACTACAATGCGGCTTCATTTCCTTAGCCAGAGCCAGTCGCCATGCCAGAAAATCACAGCAAAGCGCCATATTTTCCTGGCCATTTCCTTCAATCTGTGCATAAGCCCGTTCCAGCTCAATCTGTGCATCCGCAAATCTTCCCTGTACAAAGCTGCTTCCGCCTCGCATAATCTTTTCTGCCCCCCTGTCCGTGACCACAGGTAATCTTGTAATAATGCGGCATACATTCATCCATCTGGGCAAGACTCACTTTCCAACTGTCCCGACCGCGGTAAAACATCATCAGCACAGAAGGCGATCCAAGGTCCAGCCGCCGTTGTTCTGATGGCTGGTTGACATCTGTCTGCTGGCTTCGATGCAGCTGGACTCATAGCCCGATATCACATATAGCAAAAGAAACTCATACTTAAATCACATTCCCCCAACAGATTGCCACGTTCCTCATCAGAGTGCTGCATTTTCCTCCACCACTTCCATCAAAAGCACTTTCAATTCCATCATCTTCGAATCAGACGCCAGTTAAACATGCTGCGCATCAGCACCAGAATCGCCAATGGATGCTTTTTTGCTTTCAAAATGGAAACAGGACATTCAGCCAACACATTCATAACCTCCTGCGCATTCAGTGAAGCGAGCAGAATTCCCGCATCATTTTTTAACAACACGAAGAAATGCATCATAATTTTTACTTCTTCGATAGACATCCATGGCATGCAGATACTGACTGTGCTGCTCATACCACAGACAAAACGATTCAGGTAAAATGCCTGTTTTTCTTCATCCAACGCCGCAAAAACCCGATTGGCACATTCTTTCATCATATGATGAAATCTGAAAGTCACACCATCTGCCAGACATTTCACAAAAAGCATTCTGCTCAGTCAGAATATTCAGCATGGCTCTTTTACTTCCTCATCTTCTGTAACAAAAACGGCCATTTCTGCCGAAAACTCGTCCGCAATCCCCATAACAGCCAGAAATTCCCGTTGCTTTTGCAGAAAGCGGTTCAATCATCGCCCCTCGGTAAAATGCCGCATAAATATCCGAAGCCCCATCCGGCAGTACGCCTCTCTCCAAAAATATCACCGCAAATTCAGATAAACTGCTGAGAACCATCCTCACTGAATAAAAAAGCTTTCTGTCTGTTTCTCAGACAGTTTTATTCCACAGCGCTTCACATAACCGCAAGCTCTTACGATTCAGTCGCAGCTGTTCTACACCAATCTGGTAAACTTTGCCGCCCAGACACAAAAATATCTGCCGACGAAAGAAATTGATTTCTCCTGCAACAATCAAATGGACATTTCCCGACAGTCGCCTGGCAAGCATACACAAAAAGCAGATGCACGACTATCCGTCAACAGATGAAAATCATCAATAAAAATGTAACAACTGCCCGTTTTCGACAATTCATGACACATATCCTCTATCAGCAATCCTGCTCCTGCAACATCCTCCGGACAGGCATAATCCTCCAGAAACCCAAACTCCGCCTCGTTTAAAAAAAGCCACCTGTACACTTTTCCAGAAAAATAGCCGGTTGTCCGAATACACACTGATACGGATCAGACACAGTGCATCCATTTTTCCCTGTTCATCCAAAAACCAGCTGATGGCTGTTGTCTTTCCATATCCCATGGGAGCCACCACCGTTGTCAGCGCACAACAGGTAACCGGACGCAGACACCTTCAGCCGTTCTTGATATATAAATTGTATTCAGATTCCATTTTTGTCTTGCCACTGCGCCGCCTCCCAATATATGTAAAAAAATCTCCGTTATGTACTGCTCTGATTATATTCCCTGCAATACATCTAACTTTTCTTTCAATACCTCTAAATCCTTATCTGATGATGCTGATTTTAATGCCTCAAAATACTTTTGGCCGCCTGATACATTTTCACTTTCTTTTTCACTGTACCATCAGAATTTTTACTGCAATTTTCCCATACCTTGATGAATATACAAGAATTATAAATCAAAGAGAGGAGGGACACAACATTTTTCATAACTTGTTTGTACTCCCTTTGAGGAATGAAAGAACTATGAATATAAGAGATGATGTCCTCAAAACTATGTAATTCTTCCTCTTTAATACACAAGAAACAATAATGATGCCAATCAATAAAATCCAGAACATTTTTATTCACCTTTTCCATTTTATAATCTATAGAACACCTGAAGTGTAGGCGTATACACATAACCTGCTTGAATTTTTCTTCTTTAAAAATTTTTTCACCAAATGTATGTTCCATTGACCTGAATACATTAATTTATATTCAATTTGAAAACCATCCTTTTCCGCTTTTACCTTAAAAATCTTTCAAAAACGTTCACCTAAAGAAGTCATTTTCGCAACATAATAATCGTGAAAAGTCCTTGTTTTTCCATTCAAAAGTATAGTTTCCGAACCAGCATCCTTGGAATTTCCGCATATCCTTTTAGAAATTCCTTTATTTGCTGAGTCTTCTACTGTACATATAAACTTAGCATATGTTTTATTTAATGTTTTCATAATCATCGACTTTCTCAGTTTTGTTTTTTTATTCTGTGTGCTGCCATCTTTCTCATCTCATCTGCTTTTGTCATGATATACTCTCCTTTTTCTAAAACACGTATCTGTAATAGCTTTGTTGTTCTAATATATCATATTGCATATGTGGGAGTATTCCTTGAAAGCCTTATTTTCTCACTATGAGCTTTGCTCATTATCCGCGCAAATTCCAAAAAGAGGCGAATTTTCACACTCGCCTCTCAGAACTAATCTAACTCATACTTACTATTGTCTCCCGGATGTTCACTGAACTCATCATACTTGGCACACCTCTGCACTTTTATGCCTGCACATCAACCATTCTTCCATTAGCATCATAGAACACCGCATTCTCCCAATGCATTTCAAAATTATTTCTGTTTTCAAAACCAAAACCACAATGTAATACAAGAGATGATTTCTTCATCATATATGATTTTTTTTGTCAAAATATCCAAGTCGTAATTTTATTGTTGATTCCGGTCTCCCAGATGTAAACATTCTTTAATCGTGCTATACGGATATGGGTACATTTAATGTTTTAGCCGCTTGAGCTTTTGAAGTTGTGGTGCTTGAACGCTTATTAAACTGCCGCTGGAATTATCTTCCCTTTAATACACAATAAACAATAACGATACCAATTACTAAAATTAGAAATATTTTTCTCTCCGTTCTCTAAAAATATATTTGCTTTGTTCTTTGTTGTATTTAATATATCATATGGCATCAGCGGAGGTATTCCCGAACGTCAAAAAAACCGCCCAGTCAGCACTTCGCTGACCGGACGGCCTGTCTTATATCACTTCAAATTCAATTTTACAGCACCTTCGACAGAAATTCCTTCAGTCTCGCATCCTTCGGATTGGCGAAAAAATTCCTTCGGTTCTGCTTCTTCCTTTGATAACACCTTCATCGATGAAGACGACTCTGGAAGCCACTTCTCTGGCAAATCCCATCTCATGGGTAACAACCACCATGGTCATGCCTTCCTCTGCCAGCTGTTTCATCAGCTCCAGAACTTCTCCGACCATTTCAGGGTCCAGGGCAGATGTCGGTTCGTCGAAAAGAATCACATCCGGATTCATGGCTCGTGCACGGGCAATGGCAATTCGCTGTTTCTGACCGCCGACAGTGTTGAAGGATAGACATTCGCCTTATCTTCCAGCCCAATACGTTTCAGCAGATTCATGGCCTGTTCTTTGGCTTCTTTCTTAATCTGCTCCTTGGTGGTTGTCACAGGAATCTGTTCTTTTCTGCCAAATGCCGCCAGACGATTATGACGTTTGGCTTTCTTCAGTTCCTGACAACGGGTATAAACAGGTGCCAGCATAATATTCTCAAGAACGGTTTTGTTGTTGAAAAGATTAAAATGCTGGAATACCATGCCCATCTTTCTTCGGTGAATATTGATATCGACCTTCATATCTGCAATATCCACTCTGTTGAAGATGATCTGTCCCGATGTCGGGTCTTCCATACAGTTCAGGCAATGGAGAAATGTACTCTTACCGGAACCTGATGGTCCGATGATCGCCACAATATCGCCTTATTGATGGTCATGTTGATGCCCTTTAAAAACTTCGACACTGCCAAAGCTTTTCTAAGATTAATTACGTCTATCACTCTTCTTCAGGCTCCTTTCCATCAATTTGATTAATAATGAAATAATCAGCAAAGGACGATATAAATCAATGCCATGACAAGATATGGAACCATAAATTCATAGCTGTTGCTGCCGATATAGTTAAATGCTACATAAAGGTCGGCGGCTCCGACGAAACTGACAACAGATGTCTCCTTTGATCAGGAAATGAATTCATTGCCCAGTGTCGGAGAATATTTTGACTGCCTGTGGGATAACAATTTTGATCATACTGTACCAAAAAACTTAAACCCACTGCACGTCCGGCTTCCATCTGTCCCGGGTCTACAGACTGAATACCACTTCGCATAATCTCAGATATGCAGGCGCCGCTGTTCAAACAAAACCAAAGACCATCATCGCCACCTTGAACACCTGTAATCTTCAAACCGATAATCGGTAAAAGAACATAGTAGAAGAACAAGGAGCTGAACAACCATAGGCGTACCGCGGAATAATGCAACATAAAAACTGCAGATCGCATTCAGCACCTTCGGCAATGTTTTATATTTTGGGAGTACACGACAGTGGCAAATGCATCGTACCGATAATAATACCGATGATCAGACCGGCAATGGCAATCATCAGGGTGTTCTGCAGACCCTGAATCACCTTGTTGTAGCCATTCCCCCAGAATATCTCTATAAACTTGTTAACTTTCTGATCAAAATTTCCCATAATGACTCTTCTTTATCCTTTCAGGCTCGTACAGCATAACAGATGGGTTGTAGGCCCATCTGTTATAAAAAGATTACTGCATTGCGTTGATAGATGCTGTAATTGCTGCAGCAGGAGCAAAGATCAATGATGACATACTTGATGTTGCTGTTTAACATATCCTGAACAGCCAGGGAACCGCCTTATAAGTTACACATTCAGCAGGAAGACCCAAGTCCCAATCATCGTCAGCCTTCAACGTAATACTGACCTGTTGTACCGGCCTGAACACCAATCTTGTCAGAGTTGCTTAATTCACCAAGTTTAGCTGCAACTTCATCAGCTGTCTTGCTATTCGTCAAATGTTGTATCTGCACTTGGCACAATCAGTCTCTGGGATGCCTGATAATAAGAATCTGTGAAAGTTACATATTCCTGTCTTTCTTCGTTGATTGTCAGACCTGCCATAGCAATATCACATTTCTGCTGGCTGACAGATAAGCATACAGCGTCGAAATCCATGTTCTGGATAACAAGCTTCTTTGCCAAGTTCATCTGCAAGAAGTTTGGCGATTTCCATATCAATACCATAGTACTGGTCACCCTTTGTGTATTCAAAAGGCTCGAAAGTCTGCATTTGTAGCTACAACCAACTGGTCTTTGGAACTGTCAAGTCTGCTGATTCCTAACAGCTTCAGGTTCACCATCACCGAAATATTTTTGCACAGATGGCATCCAGTGTACCGTCATCTTTGATCTTCTGGATAAATGTGTTGGTCTGTTCAAGCAGTTCAGGCTGTGTTTTATCCACACCAAATGCATATTCTTCACTTGTCAGGTCCACATCGATAACCTTTGCTGTGTTGGCACTGCCTGCTGCAGTTTCTCCTGATGCGCCTGTTGTTTCATTCTTGCTTGCTGGAACTGCCGCATGCCGCCAGTGAAAGGGTACATGCTGCAAACCAGAAGAGCACTTAATACTTTTCTCATTTTCATTTTACTTATCCTCCTTAAAATTTTCGTTGCTTCGGTGTATGTTTATTCATTAGAATGCATACTGACCTCTTACATATTTTATCATGTTTTCCGCAAAAAACTAGTCTAAATTCTGATTTTCCAGTACATGTGAAGGTGAATGGTTATATTCTTCCAGATATTCCTTGACATATTCCACATCTGTACGGCAATCCGCATAGATCGTGCCGTATTTTTTTGTCGCGTCTCATTGCCCTTACCGGTAATCAGAAGAACGGTAGGCCGCTTGCACTCCATAATGGCTTTGTGGATAGCCACACCTCTGTCTTCGATAATCTCATACGGACAATTCTTCTGAGCCACATACTGGGCAATGTCCTCTGAAATCTGCTGTACAGGCTCCTTGCCGGGATCCTCAGCCACAAGATAAACCTTCTTGGAATATTCTCCGGCAATGAGACCAAGGTCCTTACGACGGATATAGGCCTTTATAGCCCGGGCATCCGAAAATAGCCACGATATCATGATCCGGATATTCTTCTCTTGTGGAACCGAATAACTTCTCAAAGCTCAGTTTATTGTGGGCATAGTCCACAACCGCTGTCACGCGCTTGTCGGCACTTGTATACAGTTCCATACGGCCACTGGATCTTGCCCTGTGAAGACCGGACTTGATGTATTCAAGAGGAATGTTCAGCAGTGTCGCTGCAGCCACAACGGCAACGGCATTCTCCACATTGAATAAGCCCGGCATGGTCAGTGAAAATGTCTCATCAAACTTATCGCATTTCACAGAGAAAATGATTTCTCCATCTTCTTTGTGAATATTGTAGCCATAAAAAATCCGCAGACGGATCCTTCAGACTGAATGTCTTGAAGCTGCCGGCATCCTCTGCAGCCTTTAAGGCACGCCCACAAAATCCGCATCCAGATTGACAACTGCCTGTTTAGCCGGCGCAAACATCTTCATCTTAGATGAAATATAATCTTCAAAATCCTTATGCTCGATCGGACTGATATGGTCCTCTGAAATATTCAGATAAACCGCCACATCAAACTGCATATTATTCACACGGTCATACTTTAACGCCTGACTGGAAACTTCCATCTCCAGATAAGTAATACCGCTGTCTACCGCATGGCGCATATGCTCATGTAATTCCACCGATTCCGGTGTTGTAATATGGGATTCCTGTCGAATCACACCATCGTATATGTCGATGGATGATAAAACAGCACTTTCTTTGCCCCTGTGGCTCGCCATATATAATCATCCACAATGGCTTTCATATAATAAGCAGATGTGGATTTTCCCTTTGTACCGCCAAAACCGATGACCGTCAATTCCTGCCATGCTTTGTTGAAATACATCTCAGCCAGCGGCGGCATGGCTTTACGGATATCCTTCACAATCAGACACGGCACCTAGTCTCTGTTTCATATTGTACTTCAGAAACATAAGCCACAGCACCTGCCCGGATCGCATTTTCCAGATACTGTTCTTTAAAAGGCTGCACCTTTGCAGATGAAAAGGGTTCCTGGGTGTCACTGCCCTTTGAATCATACGTCAGATATGTAATGACCGTCTCTATCCTTCCCATCATTTCCGCCTCTGCCAGCATATCGACAGAAGACAGCAAATCTGCATATTCTTTTTAATGTATAATTTTTCATACGTATTTCCTCCTTGCAATTAACTGCATACGTATAGGTTCAAATTCAAACATCTGTGCAAGTGAATGGTATAGTTATTTCGAAAACGATGTACTAGCTATAGTACTTCTTATACTTTTCAAAATGACTCAGATGGGTTTTGATCATACGGGCCAGTCTCGGCATACCGAGATCTCCCTTCATGAAGCTTGGATTCACGACTTTCTTCTCTTTGATCAGCTTTTTCATCTTTGCCTTCAGAGCAGGATCCTTGACATACTTAAAGGCAACGGCTTTTGGAACAACCATCCAGAGATGCTCTTCTTTGGCGTAACGCAGCGGCAGTTCCTTGCCGTAAACAAAGTCTTCCACAATATATTCTGCCACATTAAATCCGGAACCGGTCACATAATAATTGCTTCGGCCCTGTCTTGTATTGATCTCAAAGAACTTGAACTTGCCGTCTCTTCTGTCGTATTTGATATCGAAATTGGAAAATCCCACATAATGCAGTTCTTCGAGCAAATCTTTGACACGCATCATCAGTTCCTTATTCGGCTCTGTGATAATGACTGCATGATTGCCCAATCCGTGCGGTGTATGCTCTTCAAGAAGCACATGACCAAGGCACATCATTTTCACCTTGCCGTTGTGATCCGAATAGGATGTCAGCACACGCATATACTCATCATTACCCGGAATCATATCCTGAATGATCAGTTTGCCTGTATAACCGGCCCCGTAAATGTCATCCAGCACCTGATCCAGTTCCTTTCTTATCTTTAATCGTGTACACCTTCTTCTGTGTATCAAAAAGGATGCTCCCAGTACTGAATGCTGTCGGATGGCTTCAAGATCACAGGAATGGGAAATTCATCTCAAAATCATGTCCCATCTCTTTGTTGTGGATAATGGTTCCCCGGATAATCCACGCCATGTTTCTCACAAAGTTTATAGAATGTCTCTTTCTGCTGAGACTGTTCATCAAATCAAAATCAATATATGGTGCAATGGTATTCTTCGGCAGTTCATTCTTATGCTTGCTGATCAATGCCACATAGCTGTCACCGCAGCCCACCAGAACAACGGTCTTGTCTGCATGTTTGGAGCAGAAGCTCTTCACTGTCTTCATAAAAACTTCATCTGTGTCAATCTTCGGGTTTGTGTATATTCAATAATTCTGCTCTGGTAACCGGACCTGTGGCAAACTTACCAAATGTATAGGATTTCACTTTATAACGTTCATAAAATGCACGGGCAACACTGTATGTATTGATGTCCCCGCCAAACAGCATCGGTATAAAATCTCTTTCTTTGAAATTCATTGCTAATCGCCTTTCTTTCTATTTACAGTAACTTTCATTATAACTTAACCCTTTTTTTCCTGTCAACGGCTGTCAAACAGCCTGTTTCCTTTCGTTTCTCAGTTTCTGCTTATTGAAACGAAATCTTTCATATAATCTTATCTTTTGTTTAACCGATTATCAATTTTGACAATCGTATCCCTGATATCTGATTCATATTTCTCCATTTCAATCTCAACAGGAGAGGGTGCCTTTCTTTGCCGCCGAAACAAAAGGATTAAAAAACAGCAGAATACCTGCAGCCACACCAAAAGCATAAGCAGCCTTCAAGAATCCCGGCCTGTGTCGGCACATGGCCCACAAACAGCTGATAAATCCGACCAAACACCCCCGCCACATCCACATCCTGATCATAAGTCATGATGGTAAAAGCCGAACCCGTCAGAATGATCAGACTGACGCATACCGTCTTCAAAATCGTCACCCACCACGGTGCCGTCTTTTGCCTCCCATTCAACAATCAACTGTTCCGCTCCCAGCAGCACGCACTGGCACTGATACCTGCAAATTGCTTCCGGACCTGCACTGTGATTGCTTCCACCAACATTAAAACAGAGATGACACTCCGCCCTGTCTCTTGAGGCTGCAGGCCTGCCACCGGCATCTGTTTGACAAAATCCGCCACCTTCCTGTCCGTTCCCACAATTTCACATAGATCTCCCATGGTCAACGGCTGCACCTCAACTTCAATATAATCATCCGCCAGCAAGTAGATTACAACCTGTTTCTGAGTCTTTGCTGTCTCATCTCCTGTTGTTGATTCTGCTTTCATTGTCTCATCTCCTGTTTTCGACTCTGTTTTCATTTTAATGGATTCCACATCCGATAGTATCTCAAAAACCAAACAGCACTATGCATCAGCAAATATACATCTTCATTTTTCTGAGTATCCGCTTCTCAAGCCTTTGATACCTGTACCTGAGATACCCCCATCCTTTTTGCAATCTGTGACTGTGTCTGATCATAATAAAATCTGAGAACAATTATTTCTCTCTCCCTCTGATCCAGTGCAGACAATGAATCTGCCAGCATCATCCGATCCAGGGCCGCATCTCCCCTCTCCCACTTCGGGCAGACAGTTTGTCCATCAATCGGATACTACTGCCGTCACCGTCATAGATTGTCTGCTGCAGCGACGCCACCTCCTGCCCTGAATTGACCGCCAGCAATACATCTTCCATAGACATACCAACATCCTTCACGATTTCGCTGAGGGTCGGTTCCCTTCCCAGCTTTTCCAGCAACTGTTCTCTACTACGATTCACTGCCGCCCGATTATCTTTAATCGACCGACTGACCTTAATGGCACCATTATCCCTCATAAAACGACGAATTTCGCCGGCAATCATCGGTACAGCATAAGTCGAAAAACGCACATCATAACTCAGGTCAAAATAGTCAATGGCCTTCATCAGCCCGATCATCCCTATCTGAAATAAATCTTCTTTCTCCACTCCTCTGGCCGTATATCGGCTGACAATATGTTTTTACAAGCCCAATGTTCTCTGTACCAGATAATTTCTGGCCTCCTTGTCCCCTGCCTGTGCCCTTTGAAGCTGCTCACGGACATCTGTCACCTGACGGACCTCTTTTGCTGCGAAGAACTGCAGGCCTTTCAATCTTCTTCCTCATTTTTCACCTTTGTCCCCTGTCCCGATGTCGAGGTCACTTCCAGCTCATCCATAAACGCCTCCATAAATGTAAAGCCCATGCCGGCATGATTTGTTTCCGGACGCGATGTGTATAAAGGCTCCATGGCCAGTTTCACATCATCCATCCCATTCCCTCGTCCTCAATTTCAACTTCCAGCCATTCATCCTGAATTTCCGCTCTGATCTCTACGCTTCCGCCTTTACCGTCATAACCGTGTACGACTGCATTCGTGACGGCTTCCGAAACGGCTGTCTTAATATCTGACAATTCTTCCATCGTCGGATCCATTTTTGCCGAAAAAAGCAACCACCGTCACCTGTGCAAAATACTCATTTTCCGCAATGGCATTCATTGTCAGACGCATTTTATCTTCATCCCCGGCTCCGCCTCCTTCCACTGGCCGCCAAAAACTGCGCTTCATCTTCATAACACGGAATAATTTTATGCAGCCCCGGCCATCCGGTAAATCCTCCGAACCCCTGCTCTGCATGCGAATGATATAAACAGCACCGCCCCATGCCCTGATTTCCCCGATAAAGTCCGATCATCATGCCCACACCGGCACTATCCATAAAGACTGTATCCGCCAGATCAAAAACCAACAGCCGGAAAACACTGCTGCCTGAGCAGCCCTTCCGTGTACCTGATAATTGTTTCCGCCTGAAAATGATCAATTTCCCGGGCCGGGCACCACAAACAAAATGCTGCGGACAATACGCGATATTCCATAAAAATCTCCTCCCATCTGAGGTTGGTGTCTATCCTTCATAAACAATTTCTGTTATTTATTTTTATTAAGGTACCTAACTATTGATTTTTTCAAAAATTGTATTCTTGTTTCAATTTATAATTGTATAGGGATTTTCCACTAGTCTTTACCAACAGCAAGACCTCATGGCAAAATAGGCCTTGGCTCGCATTTTCCATTATGAATAAGAAAAAGCATGTCCTCCCTACAATTAGAAAGTCATGCTTTTTTTGTGTTTTCACTATTTATTTATGTTTTCACTATTTATTTAGTCCTAAGACCTATTCTCAATCGAAGAAAATTATTCTCCGCTGCTGTCACCATTATCTGACAAACCATCGCCTGTATTGTCACCGGTGTTATCGCTGCTGTCATTGCTATTATCGCCACTGTCACTGCTATTATCGCTACTGTCACTGCTATTATCGCTGCTGTCGGTGGTATCAGATGTATCTGAACTGCTGATGTCAACGGCATCGATGCTTGATGTGTCGCCCAACTGGTTCAGATATTTTCTTGCATCATCGATCAGATCTGAGTTTGATAAGACTGAATCAAACGTTTATAATAGCCGGCCGCATTACCGGTATCGCCCAGCAGCTGATAGCTTGTCCCATGTAGAACACAGCATAGGAATAGCTGTCGTCCATCCGCAGGACTTTGGTCATACCATCGATAGCTCCGACATAGTCTTTCTTTATCAAAATCTTCGGTCCTTGCCGTTCGCATACAGCGTTTCCGTCACAGAACTCTTTGTTGCTTCCTTTCATAATATTATAAATCTTCTTCTCCTAGGCATTCGTAATGGCCGCAGGTTCGATTTCAGCAATCAGCATACCTGCATCCTGGAAGATTCTGCCGCAGATAATTGCTGGCAGCCTTCTATCAGTTTCTGCTCACTGGCACCGGCATCATCCACTGTATTGCTGGCAGTTGTCTCATACTGAGCTAACTGGCTCTTCAGATCGGTAATCTGATTCTGCAGATCGTCAATATTCTTATTGCGCTCGGAAATCTGGGCACTGTATTCCACAACTGCCTGATTGTATTCAGATGCCTTGGTTTTGGTGATTGAAGGCACAATCAACAGCCAGATAACGGCCGCACCGATAACAATACCGATCAAAATGTTGATAAAAGACAAAAATCCTGTGTTGTAATCTGCATAATTCTGACCTGACCCTTCCTCTATAACGATAGGATTCGGGTCATTGATCTGCATAAATTCTTCCTTACGTCCATGCTGATTTTTCTCAGGTTTGCCATGAAGGCGGTTAACCTCCTTCAGATACCGCAGTGTGGTCATATTATTTCTGTCAACCTTGACTGCACGCATCAGTACCTTTCTGGCCGCTGCATACTGCTTTCTGCATATAAAGCAGCCCCAGCAAAATGATAGGCCCGGATATATGTAGGGCTCATATTCACCACATCGTTTCAGCTCAATGATCGCCAGATCCGCATTATTCTCCTGCATATAGCTCAGCGCCAGATTATACTTCTGATCACCTTATTGGCGCCTTTAACTTGGCCGGATTGTTCTGAATGGCCTGAATATAGTCCGCCGCAATATTGTTGCGCCTCCTGAAAATGGACACTGATGACCCATTCACTGAGGGCCGCCACAATCTCTCCCATCTGATAATAAATCAGCCCCAGAAGATTACGTGCGTCTGTATTTCGTTTGTTATATTTCAATGACTGACTCAGTGATGTCACAGCACCGCTCAGATCTCGTACCTTTGCCTTGGCCAGTCCCTTATTATAATGCCAGTTGGATGAATATATGATCTTCTTGGCCACCTTGTCCACATGACCGCAATGTGGGCATACATAGACATTTTCCATGGGGGCATATTACACTTTATGCAATTCATCTGCTATCCCCTAAAAGCGCTTGTTTCCTGATGCAATTTTAACTTCCTTCATCATATCCTCCAGAATGTCCGTTACATCCCGAGATCATTCTTGTAAATCGCCTCTTCCGCCTGATCAATTTCAAGGTTTGGCTTAAATTTCTTCAATTCTTCTTCAAAATTAATCATCTGTCCGTCCTTCCTGCATCGTCTCTCCCTGTCGATGCACCATCTACCGCTGCAGTGCTTGATCACACACTGCCACCAGATACAGCGATCCCGCACAAATAAGTACCGCATTCGATATTTCGCCGCCTGCTGCTCACTTGTGGTGATTGCTTCATTTATATTATATGAATGACCCACATATCCATGCCAGTTCTTTTCTAAATATTGATGCAACTGTCTCAAGATCTGTCCGTCGATAATTCTCAATCTCAGTCACTGTCACGCCCTTCAGTTCAGGGATCGTGCAGAGACCTGCATCATTTCCCGTAATCCTTGTCACTGGCCACTGCAAAAGCAGCCATACCGGTCTGCCCGCAAAAACTAGCCGCAATGGACTCACGGAGCTTCCTGATGCCGCCTACATTGTGTGCGCCATCCACATAGACCCCTTCGGAAGCAGTTCTTCCAGTCTTCCCCGGCCAGTGCATATTCGCCATACCCTCCAGAAGAACACCATCTTCCGTCTGCTGCAGTTCTGCGTCCTGCTTCTGCAGCCTCCTTTACAGCCATCCATGCCAGAGAACCATTCATGGTCTGGTAAACTGCCTCTGTCTGCACATGAATCCTGTAACTCTTATTATCATACCTATCCTGCAATAAAAATCAATGTTTTTGCCCCGATTTAAGAGAATTTTAACCTGTTCCGGTTCAATCACTTTCAATGGGCAGTGTAAAATCGCCGCTCTCTTACGAATAACAGCCATCGCTTCCGGTTCACTGCCGTCACAAATGACCGGCACGCCTGATTTCAAAATGCCCGCCTTCCCCTGCAATTTCCGTCAGGGTTGAGCCAAGAATTTCCATATGATCATAGCTGATGGATGTAATGATGGTTAAACAGGTCGCGGATATGATTGGTGGCATCCAGTCTCGCCACCAAGTCCGGTTTCAAATAATACCATACTCAATCCCCTGTCTCGCCAAACCAGAGCATTGCCATCAGATAAAGCCATTCAAAATACGTCGGATGCAGATGTCCTGCCTTTTCGCGCACTTTGACAACATGGAGCAGTTCCTCAAAAATTTCAGTAAACGCTTCTTCCGATATATTCTGCCATTAATCTTCATCCGTTCCGTTGTCGTGATCAGATGCGGGACGTAAAGAGCCCCGTCTTCTTTCCTGCCATCCGGAGCATACTGTCCAAAAATGCACAGACAGATCCTTTTCCATTGGTTCCGGCCACATGGATATAAGCGAACTTTTTCTCCGGATGACCAAATAAGGCCAGTATCTCATCAACATTCTTCTTCTTGATTTCACTTTTTGAAAAACGAGGAATCTGATTAATATATTCCTCTGCCTCTGCATAATTCATGCTTATCTCTCCCTTATCCTGCAAGATTCCCCTGACAAAAGTCGATGATGGCCTTGTCTGGGAGGAATCCGGGATAAAACATTGTTTAATTCAAGTAATCGTAAACTCTTATTTCAGTGCTGCCAGACGTTCCTGGATCTGCGCCAGCATCTGTGTATATTTCTCTAACTTATCTTTTTTCTGCCTGCACCTTTATCAGCAGGTGCTTTATCGAAATTCTTCCCAGATAAAATCATACACTTTCTGAACGGCAATACCCAGTTCATATTTATCCATGTTCTCGGTTACTTTTTTGCCAGTGTATTGACCTTGGAGAGGATCCATTTATCTGCTGCCGTCAGCTGATCTTTCGGCATTTCACCCGGAACTTCTGCTTTTCAAGGTTCATCATGATAAATCTGGATGCATTCCATACCTTGTTTGCGAAAATTACGGCTTGCCTCCACACGCTCCATGTAGAAACGCATGTCATTTCCTGGAGCATTTCCGGTGATCAGTGTCAGACGCAGGGCATCTGCACCGTACTGGTCAATGATTTCCAGCGGATCGATGCCGTTTCCTAAGGACTTACTCATCTTTCTTCCCTGTGGGAATCACGCACCAGACCATGGATCAGTACATGATGGAACGGCACTTTTCCGGTCTGCTCGATCGCAAAATACCATACGGATGACCCAGAAGAAGATGATATCGTATCCGGTTACCAGCAACATCGGTCGGATAGAAGTAATCCGCATTTCGGGCAAACAGAAGGCATTTCTTTGGAAACGACCATCTCTCCGCAGTCATCACAGTAATAAGCCGGGATGCGGTGTCCCCACCAGAGCTGTCTTGAGATACACCAGTCACGGATACCCTCTAACCAGTGAAGGTAAGTCTTGTCAAACGATTCGGAACAAATTTCAATTCGCCTGTTTTGATTGCATTAATTGCGCCGGTTTGCCATCTCATCCATCTTAACAAACCACTGCTGGCTTGATCATTGGCTCAACCGTTGCCTTACAACGGTCATGAGTACCAACCGCATTATGTGTAATATCTTCGATACCGCAGAGATAGCCCTGTGCATCAAGATCTTTACAATCTGCTTTCTTGCCTCATAACGATCCATGCCTGCATATTTGCCGCCAAGTTTGTTGATGGTACCATCATCATTCATCACATTGATCTCCGGCAGATTATGACGTTACCAACCTCAAAATCGTTCGGGTCATGGGCTGGTGTAATCTTAACAGCACCTGTACCTTTATCCTTATCCGCATGTAAATCGCCTACAACAGGGATTTCTCTGCCAACAAGCGGAAGAATAACATTCTTGCCGATGAGATCCATATAACGCTCATCCTCCGGATGAACAGCAACCGCTGTATCGCCCAGTAATGTCTCAGGACGGGTTGTGGCAATTTCAATAAATCTTCCCGGTTCACCGGCTACCGGATACTTGATATGCCAGAAATGGCCGACCTGTTCTACATGTTCTACCTCTGCATCGGAAATGGAGGTCTGGCAGACCGGGCACCAGTTGATGATTCGGGGAACCTTTGTAAATATAACCTTTTTCATGCAGCTTGCAGAAAACTTCTTCTAACAGCCTTAGAACAGCCTTCATCCATTGTAAAAACGCTCTCTGTCCCAGTCAGCGGAAGAACCCAGTTTCTTCAACTGTTTGATAATACGGCCGCCGTACTCTTCCTTCCATGCCCATGCTTTCTCAAGGAAACCTTCACGTCCGAGTTCTTCTTTGCTGATGCCTTCTTCTTTCAGCTTATTGATGATCTTGACCTCAGTTGCAATGCTGGCATGGTCTGTTCCCGGTCGCCATAATGCTTCATAGCCCTGCATTCTCTTTATAACGGATCAGAATATCCTGCATTGTATTGTCAAGAGCATGACCCATATGCAAGCTGTCCTGTTACATTTGGAGGTGGCATTACGATCGTAAATGGCTTCTTGCTCCTGTCAACCTCTGCGTGGAAATACTTCTTCTGCAGCCAGCGGTCATAAATCTTCTCTTCAATGGCCGCAGGATTATAAGTTTTTTCCATTTCCATAATTTTAATCTCCTGTCTTCTTTGTAAAGTGACTGCAAGGCCACATGCAAGCATGGGCTTTGACTCATTATTCGCGTAAAAAGAGCCTCACATCCAAAAAGGGCGAGAGCTCGCGGTACCACCTTTATTCACATATTCCAATGACACATCCGTCATCGCTTCGATGCGCACAGCAATCTATCCGCTGTCTGATGCATGGCACTTCCATATGCCTTCAGAGCCTTTAACGGAGCCACCCGTTACAGCCTACTAAAACCGGTCGTCAACTCTTCGCCGCCTGTTCCTGTTCAGCCATCCTGTTCAAAAGCTACCTTCAATACACATTGCTCTAAGCGGTCTTCCAGCTGCCAAACCGCTCTCTCTGAAGAGATCCTGTACCTACTCCTCTTTCTCGCCACATTTTCTATTCTCTATATTATAATTACCACGAAAATTTGTCAAGCACGAATCTCAACAAACCGTACACCTAACACATTCTTTTCTGTCTGAAAAAAAGCGGCTGTACCTCATCCGCACAGCCGCTTTTTCCTTCCCTATATATAATATCCATATGCCTTCCCGATCTCAGCTATCTGGCACTTATGAAAGCTTTTTTCCATTATCCAGTCCAGATCTGAAGTTGTCTTCATTTTTTCAAGAACTTCTTCATCTTCCAGAACCTCACAGATCTTGGATAAAAGTTCCATGTTCATCACCGATTCCGGCAATACCAAATACAAGTTCTGCCTTCTCATCACCAGAAATCCACACCTTCAGGATACTGCAGGAATACGATGGTCACCTGTCTTCTTAACCGTTTCCTTAGCCTGACTGGTACCATGCAATAGCAACACCCATACCCATATAAGTTGTCACCAGTTTTTCACGCTCCCTGCATGGCATCTACATAAGTTTCATCTACATAACCAAGCTCTGCCAACAGTTCTCCTGCCGCCCGAATGGCTTCTTCTTTGAAACCGGCTTCTGATTCAGACGGATTCCCTGCTTAACAAGAATCTGCGGCTTATCCGTTTCTGTCTTCCTTATCTTTACAGAAGAACATATACCCAGATGAGGTCGTAGCCCTGCGGCACGCCGTTCTCGTCGCGCATATGGTAGAATGCACGCTTCTCGGCGCTGTAGTCGGTGATGAACAGGAACTCATGGCCGTACTTCTTCATGACCCAATCGTAGCTCAGGCGCTCGGCGTCGGTCGTGAGGTCGCCCTTTTCGCTGTCGGGCACGGTGTAGCCGAACTCCTTTTTCGAGCTCGTCATAGAGATCGGCAAGCTTTATGACCGGGAACGGGGTCGTCGGGACAATAACCTCCTTTGCCGAACAGCTCCTTTATCTCCTCGCCGTACTTCTCCTTGACCGATTTAAGCATATATGTCAGCAGCTCCTCCTCCATCTTCATGACATCTTTGAAAGAGGTGATGTAGCTGAACTCGAGGTCGAAACCGGAGAACTCGGTGGTGTGCTTGTTGGTGTATGACTTCTCGGCTCTGAAAACGGGGCCGACTTCAAATATGCGCTCGAAGCCGCTCGCCATTGCCATCTGCTTGTAGAACTGCGGGCTCTGCGCAAGATAAGCGAGGCGGTCAAAATACTTGACCTCAAAGACCTCGGCTCCGCTCTCGCTCGCCGCGCCGATGAGCTTCGGGGTGTGAATCTCGATGAAATTATGGTCTATCAGGAACTGACGCATGGCGTTGACCATGACGGTCTGAACCTTTGAACATGAGCTGATTTTCGTCGGTACGAAGATCTATCCAGCGGTAGTCAATGCGCTGGTCGATGCTCGAACGCTCGACGCCCGGGCGCTTCTTGGTCGCAGGATCTCCTTGCGCACTATCGGCAGCGCGTCGGCTATCGACTCTGCGGTTATCGACTCGGGGATAATCTCAATTCCGCCCATCTTGACGAAATCGTTCTCGACGGCGGTGCCGACGACCGAGATAACGGAATCCTGAGTCAGAGTCGCTATCACGGGGCAGAGCTCCGGCAGCTTCTCTTTCTCGACGGTTATCTGAATTTTTCCGGTGATATCCTTGAGCACGATGAAAGCCATATACTTGCTGTCGCGCAGGTTCTCGACGAAGCCCTGAACGAGCACGGGTTTGCCGAGATTATTTTTGATGTCCGCAATGTAAGTTCTCTCCATTATCTGAGCCCTCCAAAGAGATTTGATATATCGGCAGCGTTGAGATCTCCGTCGTTGATGCTGTCCGCAAAGGCGTTTGCCGCAGCCTGAACGAGAGCCGACGAGAATTCATCGCTGAAGTTTTCGATTGAGAAAGCGGTCTTTTTCGCCGTTTTCCATGTTCTTGACGAGGACTTCGCCCTTGGCAATATCGTCGTCGCCGATAACGCAGGTGAAGCGTGCACCCAGTTTGTCGGCGTATTTCATCTGAGCCTTGACCGAGCGTCCCGCGACGTCAAACTGCGCGCTGACCCCGTCCGAGCGGAGATCCGTGCAGAGCTTCGCCGCAACGAGCGAAGCGGCGTCGCCGATAGAGCCGATATAGATATCGCACTTCTGGTCGCCGGGCAGCTCAATGCCCTGCGCCTCGATAACGCTGAGCAGGCGCTCGAGTCCCATTGCGAAGCCGAGCGACGGGGTGTGCTGACCGCCGAGCTCTTCAAGGAGTCCGTCATAGCGTCCGCCGCCGCCGCAGACAAGTCCGTCGGTCTTGTCGTTGTGCGAGACAAATTCGAAAACGGTCTTTGTATAGTAATCAAGTCCGCGCACGATGTGCGGGTTGACAACATAGTCTATCATCAGCGCGTCAAGATAGCTCTTGACTTTCTCGAAATGCTCGCGGCACTCGTCGCAGAGATAGTCGAGCATAACGGGCGCGCCCTCGGCTATCTTCGAGCAGACTGGGCTCTTGCAGTCGAGAATACGCATGGGGTTGCGCTCGAGCCTGTCGAGGCAGGTGCCGCACAGCTCGTCTTTATACTGCTCAAAATATGCCTTTGAGCGCCTTGTGATACTCGGCGCGGCAGGTCGGGCAGCCGATCGAGTTTATCTCGAGCGTCAAGTCTTCGATTCCGAGGAAAGCGAATATTTCGGCGGCGAGGGAAATTATCTCGGCATCGGCGGCGGGAGCCGGAGTGCCAAAGACCTCAACGCCGAACTGGTGGAACTCCCTGTATCTGCCGGACTGCGGCTTCTCGTAGCGATAGCACGAGGTTATATAGCAGGTCTTCTGCGGCAGGGGCTCGTTGAAAGCCCGTGCTCCAGGAATGCGCGCGCAGCGCCCGCAGTGCCCTCGGGTCGGAGCGTTATAGAACGTCCGCCCTTGTCGAGAAAAGTGTACATCTCCTTCTGCACGACATCGGTGGTGTCGCCGACGCCGCGGGCAAACAGCTCCGTATGCTCGAACACGGAGTGCGAATCTCCTTGAAGCCGAAACGCGAGGCTATATCGAGCAGGGTATTTTCAAGAAAGCGGTTTTTATAGCTCGCCGCGGGCAGCACATCCTGAGTGCCCTTTGACAGCTTTCGTAAAAAGAGCCATGTTTTCGTTCCTTCCATAAAAACATTAAATCCCGCCGTTGGCGGGATGAGCGAAAAAAAGCCTGGAAAAAATCCGCCCGGCGGGAAATACCCGGGGCGGGTCAAAGCTTATTTCGGGTTGACTATATCGCGCCAATCAAGGTCGCCGCGCGCAAGGCTGTGAATAAGAGCCTCGGCGGTGGCTATATTGGTGGCAACGGGGATGTTGTGCACGTCGCAGAGTCTGAGAAGATTTGCTTCGTTGGGCTCGTGCGGCTTGGGTGTGAGCGGATCTCTGAACATGAGCAGAAGATCGATCTCGTTGCAGGCTATTCTGGAAGCTATCTGCTGGTCGCCGCCCTGACTTCCGCTGAGGAAGCGCTGAATCTCAAGTCCCGTTGCCTCGGCTACGAGCTTGCCCGTAGTGCCGGTCGCGCACAGGGAATGGCGGCTCAGGATACCGCAATAAGCTATACAGAACTGGGTCATAAGTTCTTTTTTTGAGTCGTGAGCCATGAGAGCGATGTTCATTGTGTATCCCCCTTTTCCGAGTTGTTGACTTCGCTGGTCATGTTAATATCATATCAGAGAAACCGGGTTATGACAAGAGTTATTTGTAACTTCTTACAAAATTTTAATAAAAACCCGACCGATTATTCCTCTGTTTCGGAATTTTCGCTGTCTTCGGCAGGTGACACTTCCTCAGCCGCGGTTTCTTCCGGCTTTTCCTGATCTTCCTCGCTCGGAGTGCAGGCGACGGTAACAACTGCTCGCCCTCGGACACACGCATGACTCTGACACCCTTTGAGGGTCTTGCGAAGGTGCTTATCTGCGAGACGGGGATACGGATTATTATGCCGTCGGAGGAGATGAAGATAACATCCTCGCTCGTCAACGACCGCTATTGCGGCAACGTCGCCATAGGTCTCGGTGCGGTAGTTCATCGTACCCTTTGCCGCCTCTCGACTGGAGTCTGTAATCCGAAGGTTCGCTGCGTCTGCCGTAGCCGGTGGTACTGACTGTGAGGACAGCCTTTTGCATCGTCGAGCACTTCCATGCCGACGACCTCGTCGCCCTCGCGCAGCTCGATCGTTTGACGCCGCGCGCCGTTCTGCCGAGCGGTCTCGCGTCGTTTTCATTGAAGCGGATGCCCATGCCCTTGCGCGTGGCTATGAGCAGGTCGTCGTTGCCGGAGGTCAGGCGCACCCATGCGAGCTCGTCGTCATCGTCGAGATTTATCGCGATAACGCCGTTCTTGCGGACGTTGCGGTAAGCGTCGAGGCTCGTGCGCTTGATGATACCCTTGCGCGTGACCATGCAGAGGAACGCATCGGGGTCATATTCGGGCACTCTTATCATCGCCGACACCTTCTCGCCCGCTTCAAGGGGCAGAAGGTTGACTATATTCATGCCCTTGCTGTTTCTCGAGCCCTCGGGCACTTCATAGCCCTTGAGACGGTAAGTCCTGCCGCGGGTGGTGAAGAACATGACATAATCGTGGGTCGAGCAGGTAAACATGGTCTTTGCCACATCCTCCTCGCGCCTTGTCATGCCCTTGACGCCTCTGCCGCCGCGGTGCTGGATGGAATATGCGTCGGTGGGTATACGCTTGATATAGCCGAGGTTCGTCATGGTGAACACGCAGGTCTCCTCGGGGATAAGATCCTCGATATCGACCTCGCCGCTGACGTTTTCAATGACCGTGCGGCGGTCGTCGCCGAACTTCTCGGCGATGGCGCCGGTCTCCTCGCGGACTATAGTAAGTATTCTCGACTCGTTCGAGAGAATATCTATAAAGTCGGCTATCTTCGCCTTGAGCTGAGCCATCTCGTCCTCGACCTTTATGCGCTCGAGTCCGGTCAGCTGGCCGAGTCTCATCTGGACTATCGCCTGCGCCTGAATCTCATCGAGACCGAAGCGGTTCATGAGCGCCTCGCGTCCCTCGGGGATGCTCTTTTGACGCGCGCAGAATGGCTATGACCTCGTCGATGAAATCAAGCGCCGTGAGCAAGCCCTCAAGAATATGGGCGCGCTCCTGAGCTTTTTTTCAGATCGTACCTTTGTGCGGCGTGTGACTATCTCGCACTGGTAGTCTATATACTGCTGAAGAATCTGCTTGAGGGTGAGTATCTTCGGCTCGCCGTTTACGAGGGCGAGCATAATCACGCCGAAGGTAGACTGGAGCTGAGTGTAGGTATAGAGCTGATTCAAAACTACCTGCGGATTCGCGTCGCGCTTCAATGGTGATGTCGATGTGCATACCGGAGCGCGAGGAATAGTCGTGGATATCGGATATGCCCTCGATGCGCTTATCCTGACGAGATCCGCCATGCTCTATGAGTCTTCGCCTTGTTGACGCCGTAGGGTATCTCGGTGACAACTATCTTGTGGCGGTCGCCCTTTGTCTCGACTATCTCGGCGCGGGCGCGGACTATAATTTGCCGCGGCCTGTGCCGTAGGCGGCGCGTATGCCCGCTCTGCCCATGATTATTCCGCGGGTCGGGAAATCGCCTGGCAGATGAGTCATAAGCTCCTCGAGAGTCGCGTCGGGGTTATCTATCAGGCAGTTCATGGCGGCTACGACCTCACGCAGATTGTGCGGAGGGATATTTGTCGCCATACCGACCGCTATACCGACGGAGCCGTTGACAAGCAGGTTCGATATCTCGACGGAGCACCGTGGGCTCCTTTGAGTCGGTCGTCGTAGTTCGGGATAAAATCGACCGTGTCCTTGTCGATATCCGTCAGCATTTCGAGAGAGAGCTTTTTGAGCTTTGACTCGGTGTAACGGTAAGCACCGGGCGGGTCGCCGTCGACGGAACCGAAGTTGCCGTGGCCGTCAACGAGCGTATATCTCATGGAGAAGTCCTGCGCCAAACGCACCATGGCGTCATAGACGGAGGCGTCGCCGTGAGGATGGTAGCGGCCGAGCACCGAACCGACCGTGTCCGCGCATTTGCGGTACGGCTTGTCGGGATAGAGGCCGTTTTCGTACATGGTGTAAAGTATGCGTCTGTGGACGGGCTTCAAGCCGTCACGCACATCGGGCAGGGCACGCGAGGTGATGACCGACATAGAGTAATCCAGAAAGGATTTGCGCACTTCTATTGATCTCGACATTGATTATTTTTTGTTCGTTATATGCTTCGTCAAAGCTCACAGAGATCTACTCCTTTCCGTTATATATCCAGGTTCTGGACGTATTTTGCATTGGTTTCGATGAACTCCCGGCGCGGCTCGACCTTGTCGCCCATAAGAATGGAGAAGGTCTCGTCCGCGAGCATCGCGTCCTCTACATTGACGCGCAGCATCGTGCGGAAGTCGGGATCCATTGTCGTCTCCCCCAGAGCTGCTCGGCATCCATCTCGCCGAGACCTTTGTATCTCTGGATATCGCAGCTGCCCGAGCCGCCGAACTCCGCCATGAACTGGTCGCGCTCCTCGTCGGAGAAAGCGTATCTTATCTTCTTGCCCTTGCTGACTTTGAACAGCGGGGCTGAGCGAGATAGACATGACCCTGCTCGATCAGCGGGCGCATATAGCGGAAGAAGAAGGTCAGCAGCAGTGTTCTGATGTGCGAACCGTCGACATCGGCATCCGCCATGATAACTATCTTGTTGTAGCGAAGCTTTTGTTATATCAAACTCGTCGCCGATTCCGGTGCCGAGGGCTATGACAATAGGCATGAGCTTCGTTGCCGATAACTCTGTCGAGTCCCTCGCCTTTTCGACGTTGAGCATCTTGCCCCAGAGGGGAAGAATCGCCTGGAAGCGTCTGTCGCGTCCCTCTTTTGCGGAGCCGCCTGCGGAATCTCCCTCGACGATGTAGAGCTTGTGCGCTCTGGCGTCGCGCTCAGGTGCAGTCGGCAAGCTTGCCGGGCAGGAGTTTGAATCGAGAACAGATTTTGCGGCGAGCCAGCTCGCGCGCCTTTCTCGCAGCCTCTCTCGCGCGCGAGGCGTCGAGAGCCTTCGAGAATATCGCCTTTGCGACTGCGGGATTCTTCTTCAAAATAGGTCATCAGCTTCTCATAGACCGTTGTCGAGACGAGCTGGGTTATGTCGGTGTTGCCGAGCTTGCCCTTTGTCTGTCCCTCGAACTGAGCCTCGGCGAGTTTGACGCTGATAACGGCAGTCAGTCCCTCGCGGACATCGTCACCCGAGAGCTTCTTGTCGCCGTCTTTGAGAATGGAATATTTGCGTCCGTAGTCGTTGAAAACGCGGGTCAGAGCGGTCTTGAAGCCGGTCTCATGAGTACCGCCGTCAACGGTGTGGACGTTGTTTGCAAACGAGAGCATTGTCTTCGTTGTAGCTGTCTGTATACTGCATGGCGATCTCCGCGCTTCTGTCGCCGTGCATGGCGGAGAAGTGGATCGGCTTTTCATGCAGGGAGTCTGACCGCGGCTTGTGGTCAGATATTCGACGAAGCTCGAAAGTCCGCCTTCGTAGCAGTAGGTGCGCTCGATGATATTATCGGGGTCGCGCCTGTCCGCAGGGTTATGCACAGTCCCGCATTGAGGAACGCGGACTCGCGCAGGTGTCTTTCAAGGGTCTCGAAATCATAGACCGTGGTCTCGCGGAATATCTCGGGATCGGGCTTGAAGCGTATGGTCGTGCCGGTCGCCGACGATGTGCCTATCTCCTTGAGGTCATAGTCGGGGTGACCGCCGTTCGAGAAGCGCTGCTGATAGACATGGCCGTTCTGGCAACTTCAACCTCGAGCCACTCGGACAGGGCGTTGACGACGGACGAGCCGACGCCGTGCAGACCGCCGGAGACTTTGTATCCGTTGCCGCCGAACTTACCGCCGGCGTGCAGGACGGTCAGGACAACCGTCACGGTGGAGATGCCCATCTTTTCGTTCATGCCCACAGGGATACCGCGTCCGTTATCCTTGACGCTGATAACATTGCCCGGGAGTATCTCAACATCGATATTCGTGCAGAAGCCCGCGAGAGCTTCGTCTATGGAGTTGTCGACTATCTCATATACAAGGTGGTGCAGGCCGCGCACCCGTCGAGCCGATGTACATACCGGGGCGCTTGCGGACCGCCTCAAGTCCCTCAAGAACCTGAATCTGGCTCGCGTCGTATTCCTCGGTGACCTTTTGTATTCATATCCTTGTCAAGCTCAATGTCTTCGTCGAGCACGAGCTCGTCCTGATTCTCGGCGTTCTCTTCAAGGATCTCGTTGTTCTCATTGTTATCCAAAGCTTTCATCCTCCTTCTCCAAAGCTCTTGCCCCTAATCACTGATTCGTCAGGGTGGAGAACATGTTCTTTTTTCTTCTTTTTCTTTTGGGCTTGTACTTCGGCGGATTTTTCGAGCCTCATTCTCGCGCTCTTGGACTTTGCGAGATACTTGTTGACCTGGACAACGGAGAGATCATGTCCGCGCTCATGTAGTCGACGCAGTTTGCGAGCAGATCCTGATCGTTGTTGAGCTCGCCGAGGACGGTGACGGCTATGATGCTCTGAATCTCGTTCGTGCCGTCGTCATAAATCTCGTTGAGGAGATTGAAGAGCTTTCTCATCTTCTGCGGGTCGTTCTCTTTTATGACCTTGATAACCACGGGAGCGGCGTGATTCTTGAAGAAATCCTCGGGCAGGAACCGCCGTAGGTCTCAATATTCTTTCTGTATTCGTCGCGCAGCTCGGGATAGATAACGCTCAGACGGTTCGCGAAAGTGTTCGCGTCATAGCACGCCTCGCCGCTCTTCGCCGCCGCCTTAGACACGGGGGTGGGAGCTTCACTTTTTTCTTATCGGCTGTGCCGTTCTTGCCGAAGCTTTCTTCGATAAGCTCGGCATACTCGTCCGAGATAAACTTGATGTCCTTGTCGTCGGCGGTCTCAACGTCGAGCAGAGAATGGGCTATCTTCGCGAAGTCGGTCTCGTTCGCGCCCTCTTTCTGCGCCCAGAGCAGGGCTATCTTGTTGTCGTAGTGCTCGATGCGCAGAGCCTTGTTGTCGCCGGAAAAATCCATAACGGCGCGTCCGCTCGTGACGGAGACGGGGGATACCGTCAGAGATATCTGCGGAGTGGTGATTCTGAAGCCACACTTGGTGAGGGTCGGCTCGAGGTTCTTGTAGATGTCGTTCATCGCTATACGGATATCGATCATAACTGTTCTCCTTAAAAAATACTCTGCACAGAGTATATATCAGTCCGCCGAAAAGTCTGCCGTTGCACGGGTCTCAAAGGCTCCCCCTGTGGGGAGCTGTCACGGCGAAGCCGTGGCTGAGGGGTCGTTGTAATGAAAAAGTTCAACACAATCCCTCCGGCGCTCCGCGCCACCTTCCTTTGCACAAGGGAGGCTTTGATTCCCGAGAAACCAAAAACAGGTTTACCGACAAGCTGCTATATACTCTGGCACAGAGTATATATTATATATACTAATATAATATATCATAATATCGGCGCGTTTGCAATGCTCTAACAGAAAAATACTGCGCCCGTTTTCAAATAAAACGGGTTGACGAAAGGCGTATAACTGTGGTATTATAAAAAAATCAAAAGAACGAGGTTTTTCATAGCCTCAGAGCAAGAAAGAAAAGGACTTTTCCGATGGAAAAAAAAGGTGTTTATAAACATTGAGGACAGCCACCCGGGCATGACGACAGCTACTCGTCGCAGACGAGCACGCAGGGCGTTCTGCGCCTGCTCGAAAACGGCTACGAGCTCTCATATGAAGAGCCTGCCGCCGAGATGGAGGGCTGCGTGACCACCCTGCTCATAGAGGACGGCGGACTCGTCACAATGACGAGAAACGGTGCATATACTACACAGATGGTCATGGAGCGCGGCAGGCGCCATGTCTGCCATTATGCGACCCCCTTCGGCGATATGCTCCTCGGCATATTCGCCAAAAGGTCGAGTCGTCCGTGACGGAGGATGGCGGAGAGCTGCTGCTCAACTACACTATCGATGTCAACGCGGATCTCGCCGCGTCGAACGAGCTGAAGATAACGGTCAGCGGACAGTAAAATGACGGTTTGCCCGCAGAAACTGCGGTGACACGAAAGGATGGATAAATTTTATGTCAGTGCTTGTAAAACAGGTCGAGGATAAGCTCTGCGAGCTTGTCAGGGACGCCGCGAAAAAGGCGATGGCGGCAGGTGAACTGCCCGAAGCCGAGCTCACGGATTTCAAGGTCGAAATCCCGGCGGACAGAAAAGAACGGCGACTACTCCACAAACGCCGCCATGGCGTGGGAGAGAGCTTTCAGACGCGCGCCCGCTATGATAGCCGCGGCTATAACAAAGAACATTGACCTCGAGGGCACCGCATTCTCATCCTGCGAGGCGGCAGGGTCCCTGGATTCATAAACTTCCGTCTCGCCGACCGCTTCTATTCGGAGATTCTCATGGATATCCGCAAGAAGGGCAGCGACTACGGCCGCTCCGACTTCGGCAAGGGCGAAAAGGTAAATATTGAGTTCGTCTCCGCCAATCCGACAGGACCGAAGCACATGGGCAACGCCCGTGGCGGCGCTTTGGCGACTGCCTCGCGGCGGTCATGGACTTTGCAGGCTATAACGTCAGCCGCGAATTCTATATCAACGACGCCGGCAATCAGATCGATAAATTCGCCCTCTCGCTCGATATCCGCTATCAGCAGATATATACAAAGGCGCCGACGCGCCCGAGCTGCCTGAGGACAGCTACCACGGTGAGGACATAGCCGTGCGCGCCAGGGAATTTGCCGATGTCTACGGCGACAAATATATCTCCGAGAGCGAGGAAGTCCGCCGCAAAGCGCTCGTCGATTTCGCGCTGCCGAAGAATATCGACTCGATGCACGAGATACTTTCAAAATACAGAATAGAATACGACACATGGTTCAAGGAGAGCACCCTGCACAACGGCACGGGAGCTTCATGATACCATAGAGCTGCTCAAAGAAAAGGGACTCACCTACGAGCTTGACGGTGCGCTGTGGTATAAGAACATCGAGGTTCGACAAAGCGCCTGCTCGCCCAGGGCAAAACGTGCAGGAGGAGATCGACAAGCTCGGTCTCAAGGACGATGTTCTTATCCGCCAGAACGGCAACCCGACCTATTTCGCGGCGGATATCGCATATCACCGCAACAAGCTCGCCGTCAGAAAGTTTGACAGGGCGATAGATGTCTGGGGTGCAGACCACCACGGCCATGTCGCGAGAATGAAGGGCGCACTCGACGCGATAGGTCTTGACGGCGACAGGCTCGACATAGTTCTCATGCAGCTCGTGCGCCTGACGAGAA
>VOFC01003452.1_pt1 | contig 29820 bp, 48 predicted proteins | sample 5384161 | NCBI WGS metagenome assembly VOFC01 (sample SAMN12384722, study PRJNA508395) | human gut metagenome | isolation source: healthy gut B | host: Homo sapiens | reverse complement strand
GTTTTTTTGAATTTTCAGGGATGGTTGCTGTTTTATCAATGTTCGACAGCTTGTTTATTATATCTCACTTGCAGTCGCTTGTCAACAACTTTTTATTTTTCTTTTTCAAGAATTTCTGTCGTTTTTTCGACAGCCAGAATAATTTACCATAATTTTCCTTGTCTGTCAACAACTTTTTAAAATTCTTTTTTGTTGTCTCAGCGACAACTCATTAATAATAACATTTCCGTTATTATCTGTCAACAACTTTTTTAAAGTTTTTAACTTTATATCTTGTTGTTTTCCTAATTTACCATTTTAGTAGAATAATGTCAACAGCTTTTTAGTTTTATTTTTTTTGTTTCTATGATTATACAATTGCTTGCTATTACTTTGTTTTTGTTACCCGACGCGCCGTTTCCTCGCCTCTGTGATTCTACACCCTTAGCAGGGGCGCCTCTTCAGCCAAACATTGTTTGAGTCCTTAACGGAAAGAAAGAGGGATTCCCTCGCGCCGCGCAAACGACCTACACCCTTAGCAGGGGCGCCTTTCAGCCACTTGAGTATTTCTCCTTGCCTGATTATTTATCAGTTATTTAATTACTGCACTTGTGCAGTGCATTACTTATTATAATATAGTAACATTTATTTGTCAAATACATTTTTAATTGTTTTTTCAATTATTTTTATATTTGTTTTTCTTTTGTTACTTTACTGTTTTGCATATTCTTTTTATTGCTGTTTCGTATAGGTTGTTTCCCTGGCTGTCTATTACAACTATTGCAGGAAAATCTTCTACATATAACTTTCTTATTGCTTCTGCTCCAAGGTCATCATATGCAATTACTTCACTTTTTTAATTGCTTTTGATAATATTGCTCCTGCTCCTACTGCAGCAAAGTATACGCTTCCATTTCTTACGATGGCTTCTTTTACCTGTTCACTTCTTTTTTCCTTTTCCTATCATGCCTTTTAAGCCTAAGTCAAGAAGCTTTGGAGCATACTTATCCATTCTGCTTGCAGTTGTAGGTCCGGCTGAACCGATTGGTCTTCCCTCTCTTGCCGGTGATGGTCCCATATAATATATTACATTGTTCTTTAATTCTATTGGAAGTTTTTCTCCTGCTTTCAAGACTTCATTCATTCTCTTGTGCGCTGCATCTCTTGCAGTATATATAGTTCCTGTTATATATACATAATCACCGCTTTTTAATTCTTTTGCTACTTCATCTGATAATGGTGCTGTTATGTTTCTATTCATTATGGTTCTCCTTATAGTGTTCTGCTTATATGTCTGTTAACATGACAACAGATGTTTATTGCTACAGGTAAGCCTGCTATATGTGTAGGATATGTTTCTACATTAACGGATAATGCTGTCTGTGTTCCGCCTAAGCCTCCCGGTCCTATTCTAATTTATTTATTTTAGTTAAAAGTTCTTCCTCTAATTCTTTTACATATGGAATTTCTGAATTGCTGTCTGCAGGCCTTGCCAAAGCTTTTTTGCAAGTATTGCACATTTTTCAAATGTTCCTCCAATTCCTACACCGACTACCATAGGGGGACAGGCATTAGGACCTGCATCCTTTACTGCTGTTAATACTGCATCTTTTACGCCTTCTATTCCATCTGCAGGTTTTAACATAAATACCTTACTCATATTTTCACTGCCAAATCCTTTTGGAGCTACTGTTATTTTTATATTTTCGCCCGGAACTATACTATAATGTATTACTGCCGGAGTATTGTCTTTTGTGTTTTCTCTTATTATAGGATCACTTACTACTGACTTTCTAAGGTAGCCGTCAACATATCCCTGACGAACACCTTCGTTTATTGCATCTTCTAAGTTTTCGCCTTCTATATGTACGTCCTGACCTATTTCAATAAAAAAACTACTGCCATTCCTGTGTCCTGGCATATAGGTATCATATCTTCTGCAGCTATTTTCAAATTTTCATCTAACTGCTCAAGTATCTGGCATCCTAATTTTGACTCTTCATTTTCCTTTGCTTTTTTAAATACTCTTTCCATATCCGGTGCTAGAAAATGATTTGCCTCTATGCACATTTCTTTAATGTTTTTGTAATTTCACTTGAATCTATGTTTCTCATTTTATTTTTATCCTTCCGGCATTTTTTATAAAGTAAAAGGCGACCATATAGTCACCTTTTAGTAATTATTAATTATCTTCAGAATCTGAATCTTCTGATAGTTCTTCACTACCTTCGGCTAATGTTTCATTTTCTTCTGATAATCTTGCTGCTTCTAATGCATCTGCTTCTGTAACACTTTCCTTAACTTTTGTTATACTTGCAACAACAATATCATCCTTGTCACCTGTATTCATTAATTTAACACCAAGTGTTACTCTTCCAAGAATGAGATGTCGTCAACGAACATTCTAATTACAATACCTTCGTTTGTAATCATCATAATTTCGTTTCCATCATTTACTGCCTTAGCTCCTACAATCTCTCCTGTTTTATCGGATATCTTATAGCATTTTACACCCTTACCGCCACGGTTCTGTAACTTAAAGTCTGTAAATGGTGTACGTTTACCCATACCATTAGCTGATACAATAAGAACACATTCGCCCTGTGATTCTAATTGCATTGAAATTACTTCATCATCCTGATTTAATTCAATACCTCTAACACCCATTGCTGAACGTCCTGTTTCACGGACATCTGTTTCACGGAACTTAATTCCCTGACCTTTCTTTGTAATAAGCATAATATTATCATTATTATCTGAGATAGTTACATCTATTAACTCATCGTCTTCACGTAAAGTAATAGCCTGAATACCACTCTTTCTAATATTTGTATATGCCATTATAGGTGTTTTCTTAATAGTACCTTTCTTTGTTGCCATAATAAGGTACTTGTCTTCTTCAAATTCTTTCATCTGTACCATTGCAGAAATCTTTTCGCCAGGCTGTAACTGCAATAAGTTAATGATTGCCATACCTCTTGCTGTTCTTCCTGATTCCGGTATTTCATAACATTTCAGTTTGTAGATTCTTCCTGTATTAGTTAAGAAAAGAATATAGTCATGAGTTGAAACCATAAACATATCCTTCATAAAGTCTTTGTCTATAGTCTGCATTCCCTTTATTCCCTTACCGCCACGGTTCTGTGACTTGAAGTTGTCTACAGTCATTCTCTTTATGTAACCTAAGTTAGTCATTGCTACAACTGTATCTTCTTCAGGAATTAAATCTTCATCAGATAAATCTCCAACATTTATTCCTATCTTTGTTCTTCTCTCTCATCGCCAAACTTATCTCTAATAACTTCAATTTCTTCTTTTTATTACTGTAAGAAGTTTGTTTTCATCTGCAAGAATAGATTTTAAGTAATCAATCTTTGCCATTAAGTCAGCGTATTCTGCTTCAAGGTCTTCTCTTGCCAAACCTGTTAACTGACGAAGTCTCATATCAACAATTGCCTGTGACTGTGCATCGGAAAGACCAAATCTTTCGATTAAGTTCTTCTTTGCGTCTGCAGTTGTTCTTGAACCTCTGATTATTTTTATTACTTCATCAATGTTATCAAGGGCAATTAATAAACCTTTAATAATGTGTGCTCTTTCTTCTGCCTTGTTTAATTCGAACTTTGTTCTTCTTGTTACAACATCCTTCTGATGTTTCAAATATTCATCTAACATCTGAAGAAGGTTTAATACTTTTTGGTTCTCCGTCAACTAATGCTAACATAATTACACCAAAAGAATCCTGTAACTGTGTATGTTTATAAAGCTGATTTAAAATAACATTAGCATTGGCATCACGTCTTACTTCAATTACAACACGTGTTCCTTCCTGATCTGACTCATCTCTTAAATCTGTTATTCCATCAACTTTCTTTTTTCTTTTACAAGACTTGCAATCTTTTCTACTAACTTGGCTTTGTTTACCATATACGGAAGTTCAGTTACAACAATTCTGCTCTTTCCATTGTCCATTGTTTCAATTTCAGAAACTGCACGTGTTTTAATTTTTCCACGTCCTGTTCTGTAAGCCTGCTCAATATCTTTTCTACCTAAGATTGTACCACCTGTAGGAAAATCAGGTCCTTTAATAATTTCCATAATTTCTTCTATGGTTGTGTCTCTGTTTTCCTCTACTTTATTGTCAATTATTTTTATAATTGCATTTATTGTTTCTGTTAAGTTATGTGGTGGTATGTTTGTTGCCATACCTACGGCAATACCACTTGTTCCATTAACCAAAAGGTTAGGATATCTTGATGGAAGTACTGATGGTTCTTTTTTTCTGTTTCATCAAAGTTTGGTGTAAATTCAACAGTGTCCTTGTTAATATCTGCAACCATTTCCATTGATATTTTGCTAAGACGTGCTTCAGTGTAACGCATTGCGGCAGCACCATCACCATCTTCTGAACCAAAGTTACCATGGCCATCAACTAAAGGATATCTTGTATTCCATTCCTGAGCCATGTTAACCAATGCTCCGTAAATAGAACTGTCACCATGTGGATGGTATTTACCCATTGTATCACCAACGATACGTGCAGACTTTCTGTGAGGCTTGTCAGGTCCGTTATTAAGTTCAACCATTGAGTAAAGTACTCTACGCTGAACCGGTTTTAAACCATCTCTTACATCCGGAAGTGCTCGGGATGCAATAACACTCATGGCATAATCTATATAAGAGGTTTCCATGGTTTCTTTTAAGTCTACTTCATGAATCTTGTCAAATATCTTATCGTCCACTTATATTTTCCTCCTATATATCTAAGTTTTTAACAAATTTTGCATTTGCTTCAATAAATTCTCTTCTTGGCTCTACATCATCCCCCATAAGTATTGTAAATGTCTGATCCATTTCTGATAATTTATCTTCGTCAATTTTTACCTGTTTTAAAATTCTTGTATTAGGATCCATTGTTGTTTCCCATAACTGACTTGCATCCATTTCACCTAAACCTTTGTAACGCTGAATCTTGTTCTGATTATCACGTCCGATTTCAGTAAGTATCTGATTTAACTCATCATCACTGTATGCATAATAGTTTTTCTTATTTCTTGTTACCTGATAAAGTGGTGGCATTGCAAGGTATACATGGCCATCCTTAATTAACTCAGGCATAAATCTATAGAAGAATGTAAGCATAAGTGTATCAATATGAGCGCCGTCAACATCGGCATCAGTCATAATAATAATCTTGTTATATCTAAGTTTTGTTATGTCAAAGTCTTCCTGAATCCCTGTACCAAAAGCTGTAATCATTGTTCTGATTTCCGCATTGTCCATAATCTTATCAATACGTGCTTTTTCTACGTTAAGAATCTTACCTCTAAGGGAAGTATTGCCTGTGTTGCTCTTGTTCTTGCCTTCTTAGCTGAACCACACCGCTGAATCACCTTCGACTATAAATATTTCACAGTTTTCAGGGTTCTTATCTGAACAGTCTGCAAGTTTTCCCCGGAAGGGCTGCCACTGATAATGCAGTCTTTCTTGTTGCTTCTCTGGCTTTTCTTGCAGCATCTCTTGCTCTTTTAGCCAAAACAGCTTTTTCACAAATAATTTTTGCAATTGCCGGATTCTGTTCAAGATAATAAGTTAACTGTTCACTCATTACACCTTCAACTGCAGCTCTTGCTTCACTGTTTCCAAGTTTCTGTTTTGTCTGACCTTCAAACTGAGGATCTTCAATCTTTACACTAATGATGGCTGTAAGACCTTCTCTAAAGTCATCACCTGAAAGATTTTCTTCGTTTTCTTTTAAAATCTTGTTCTGTTTTGCATAGTTATTAAATGTTTTTGTAATTGCTCTCTTGAAACCTTCAACCTGTGTACCACCATCAGGTGTGTTAATGTTATTTACAAAGCTTAAAGTATTTTCTGTATATGCATCATTATGCTGCATTGCAACTTCAACATAAACATTATTAACTGTGCCTTCACAATAAATTACATCATCATATAATTCCTGTTTGCCTTTATTTAAGTAATTTACAAATTCCTTTATACCACCTTCATAGTGGAATGTTTTCTCTATTGGCTTTTCTTCTCTAACATCTCTCAATACGATTTTAAGATTTTTTTGTAAGGAAAGCTGTCTCTCTTAATCTGATTTCAAGTGTTTTATAATCATAAACTGTATCTTCAAATATAGTGTCGTCAGGTAAGAATTTTACTTCTGTTCCTGTAAAATCAGGATTACAATCACCGATAACAGTTAGCGGTTCTACAACCTTACCATACTCATACTTCTGATAGTGAACTTTTTCCACCACGACAAACCTTAACTTCTAACCATTTAGATAATGCATTAACAACCGATGCACCTACTCCGTGTAATCCACCGGATACCTTGGATCCTCCACCACCGAACTTTCCTCCTGCATGAAGTACTGTAAACACTACTTCAACTGCAGGTTTTCCTGTCTTTGTATTAATGTCTGTAGGTATTCCTCGACCATCATCTCTTACTGTAATAGAATTATCTTCATTAATTTGAACATCAATAGTATCACAATATCCTGCCAATGCCTCGTCTACCGCATTGTCAACAATTTCATATACTAAATGATGAAGACCTCTTGATGAAGTTGAACCTATATACATTCCCGGTCTTTTTTTCTTACAGCTTCAAGACCTTCCAATACCTGTATCTGATCTGCTCCATATTCATTTTCAACGTTAGTATTGTTACCCATTCGTAACTCCTTTCAGTATTTGCAATAACGGATTATATTTTTTATTGCTTTTTAAACAGTTCTTTCTTCTATTTTGCCTTTTGTTACCTGGAAAACTTTATTTATACTAAATCGATTTTCAATAAATTCATCTAAACCTGTACATGTTATTACAGTTTGAATTTCATCTAAACTTTTTTAGTAAGTGATTCTGTCTGTCCGAATCAAGTTCTGACAAAACATCATCTAATAATAACACAGGTGTGTCATTAATCAAAGACTTGACCAACTCTATTTCCGCCAGCTTAAGCGACAGAGCAACAGTTCTTTTCTGTCCCTGACTTCCATAGGTTCTAATATTAATATCTTTGTTAAAAAAATAAAATATCATCTCTATGTGGACCTGCTGACGTACTTTTCAGCTTAATGTCTTTCTTTCTGTTTTCTATAATTTTGTTATAAAGCTCATCTTCATTGCAACTCTTTTTTTGTAAACAACTTCTATTTCTTCGCTGTTCTCTGTAAGTTTTCTGTGAATTGGCTTTATAATCTTGTTAATATCTTTTATAAACTGTTCTCTTCTCTTAATAACCTTTTCCATACTCTGCAAGCTGCATATCCCATACATCCAGAGTATCTTCAAGTTCCGGTTTCATATATATGTCTTTTTAATAACTGATTTCTTTGTCCCAAAACCTTATTGTAGTTAATTAAATTATAAACATATATTTTATCTAGTTGACATAACTCCATATCCACAAACCTTCTTCTTTCAGCTGGTCCGTTTTTTATAATATCCAAATCCTCCGGGGAAAAAAATATTACATTAAATATTCCAAAAAAGCTCACTGGCTTTCTTAATTGGTATTCCATTTATGGCTATTCCTTTTGACTTATTTTTTTCAAATGAATGTCTATTCTATACTCTCTGCCTTTTTTGTTAATAAAAAAAGTTTTATGTGACCTTCATTATTTTCAAACTTTATAAGTTCTGCATCTTTGCTACTTCTATGTGATTTAGTTGTGCTGCAAAGATAAATAGCCTCTAACACATTTGTCTTTCCCTGAGCGTTTTTTGCCATATAAGATATTAGTTTTATCATCTAATTCCAAACTAAGAGAATCGTAATTTCTAAAATTGCTAAGTTCTATCTTTGTTACAATCATTATTTTACAGTTACCACTGTTCCTTCAAACTCAAATGTATCTCCGGCATAAAGTTTTTTTCCACGTCTTGTATCAACTTCTCCGTTGACTTTAACCTGACCATCCTGGATAACAAACTTAGCATCCACACCTGAGTCAACAAGACCGGCAAGTTTTAATGCCTGACCTAATTTTATAAAATCATCTTTTATAGTTATTTCCATTTTTATCCAAATTAATACAAACAAAAAATATTATTTGTACTATCTCCTCTCTAAACTATTTTACTGTACAACAGGAAGCACTACATAAATGTAGCTGTTCTCATCATCTCTGATAAAACAAGGTGCCTTAGGATTAGTGAAATAAATTTTTACTTCTTCACTATCTAAAACTCTTAAAATATCAATAAGGAATTTTGGATTAAAGCTAATCATCATGTCAGAACCTTCTCTTACAATAGGGATACTTTCATCCATTGAACCAATAAATGTATTAATTGACAATTCCATTTCTGTATCCTTAATAGTTAAGAATACAGGTTTCTTGTCTCCTTCTTTATTAAAAAGAGTTGCTCTGTCAATACAGTTAGCCATTTCTTTTTTGTTAATAGTAATCTTAGTCTTATAATCATTACTAATCATCTTATCAGTATCAAAATAATTACTGCATTCAATTAATCTTGAAACAACTTTTGTTTCATCAAATTCAAATAAGATATGGTTAGATGTGAAATAAATATTTACCTCATCATCAACACCACCATTTAAAGATTTTGCTAATTTCATTTAATGACTTACCGGGAACTAAAACTTTAAAGTTACCATAGTCCTCTTTTTAATTCCATGTTTCTAATGGCAATTCTAAACTTATCAAGAGCAACAACTTTAAGCCTGTTACCCATAACTTCAAACAATTCACCTGTTAAAATCTTATTCTTATCTGCATCATTAACAGTGAAAATAGTCTGTCTTATTAATTCCTTTAAAGCAAACTGTGAAAGAGTAATCTTATCTTTCTTTTTTCAATTTCAGGTAAATAAGAAAAATCATCTGCTGATTTTACAAGAATATTAAATTTTGAATTTTCACAGGTAATATTAGCCTTTGTTTCATCGTTAACTTCAATAACAACATCATTATCAGGAAGTTTACGAACAATTTCTGAAAAAAATCTTAGCATCAATGGCAATACTACCAGCTTCAATAATTTCACCTTCAACTTTAGTTTCTATTCCCAATTCCATATCGTTAGCAGTAAATTTAATTTCTCCTTCAGTTGCATCAATAAGAATGCATTCAAGAATTGACATTGTAGTTTTTGATGATACAGCTTTCATTACAATATTAATACCTGTAATCAAATCTGATTTTTTACAAACTAGTTTCATTATAAATCTCCTTTATCGTAAAAATAACGGTACGTAAGTACGCATAAATAAATATATATATTAGATAATAATAATAATAAGCAACGTTAATATGTTAATAAGTAGTCGAATCCCTTTGTGAATAAAGGAAGTTCGAAAAATAATAACTTGTTAATAACTTGCAAATAATTAACCTGAAAATGTCAGTTACTAACTTTTGAGTTTTCGACAATTAACATCAAATTATGACAAATTGTTAACAAAAACAAAGGCTATCAACAAGTTATTAACACGAAAACTGCAAGTTATTAACTAAATTATCAACCAAATGTTAATAACTCTATTAAAAATGTTAATAACTAGTTAGGATTAATCTTCTTTTTAAGAACATCTATAAGATCTCTTGTCTTAGAGTCTGTTTCGATTTCTGATTTGATTTTGTCATAGCCATAGCTAACAGTTGCGTGATTAGTTTTCTTTAAAGGCAGCACCAATAGTTTCTAATTTTTCATCTGTAAATACTCTACATAAGTACATACAAATCTGACGTGGATATGCAAACTCACGACTCTTCTTTTTTTGAACATATATCAGTAGGAGATATCTGGAAATGATCTGCTACTATATTAATAATGTATTCACATGTAATGGCATTCTCCTGATTAGGTGCCACAAGCTCCTGAAGTACACCTGATGCAAAATCAACTGTAATTGGAGAGTGACTAATCTTTGAAAATGTAATAACACGTGTAAGAGAACCTTCAAGTTCCCTGACGTTAGAAACAAAGTGGTTAGCAATATACTGCAATACACCTTCATCTATGTTATAGCCTGAAGTTTCAGCCTTCTTCTTTAAGATAGCCATACGTGTTTCATAGTCAGGGTTCTGAATATCAACAGTAAGTCCCTGCTCAAAACGGCTAATAAGTCTTTCGGCAATACCTTCCATATCTTTAGGCTTCTTATCGGAAGTTAAAACAATCTGCTTATGTTTCATAAATAAATCATTGAAAATATTGAAAATTTCTTCTTGTGTTCTGTCTCTACCGGAAATAAACTGAATATCGTCTATAAGTAAAACATCAACACTTCGGTATTTCTTACGAAATTCAATAATCTCTTCCTGATTAGTTTTCTTTTTTTCTAAGTAAATCAATAACTTCGTTGGTAAATGACTCACTAGTAGTATACAAAACCTTAGCTGAAGGGTTGTTTTTTAATACAAAGTTACCAATGGACTGAATAAGATGAGTCTTTCCAAGTCCAACACCACCGTAAATAAACAATGGGTTATAAACATCGCCGGGAGACTCAGCTACAGCTAAAGACGTAACCTGAGCAATATTATTGTTTGATCCTACTACAAAGGAATCAAAAGTATATTTTTATTAAGATTTGCATCTAATATTCTATTTTCTAAAAAGAAATATCTTCCTGACTAACAGATGAAATCTTAGATGACTCATCTTCAATCTTAGACACTGTCTCGTTTGGAAGTATAATCTGAAGTTCAAGTTCCTGATTCAAAGTTTCTTCAATAGAAATCTTAAGTAATGCAAGATATTTTTTGTTAATATACTGAAGACCGGTCTTTCCACTTTCACCCGGAAAAACCAAAGTAATCATGTTATTCTCAAAGGATTCCACTTCTAAGGGCAAAATCCAAGTTTTGAACGAAACATCAGCAATATCATATTCCTGTTTGAAAAAAATCGAGAATTTCAGGCCATTTTTCTTTTTAAATCGTCTAACATAATTCCCTCCTAAATATTCTAAAAGGTATAAAAGCCCATTCAAATAATATAATACATCAAATAAGGCGGATTTTCAATATATTTAGTAATATACTTTTTAATAGGAAGAAAGACATAACATAAAAAGTTTATGAATAAAAAATAAAAAAATTAAAAATAATAAAAAAACAAAAAAATACTTGTTTACATAAAATTAAAAAATTAGGAGATTTGATTTACATAAATTCGACATTTATCAACAAAAAGTATCAAATGTTATTAACAAAAAAAGGTGAAAAAAGTTAAAAAGTGCTAAAAAATAACATTAAAAAATAAAAGTTATTAACATGTTATTAACATTTGGTTGATAACTTTATGTAAATCAACAAAAATTTTTATGTAAATCAAAAAAAGAAGGATAAAATTAATATTTTTTTCAAAAAAGTTGAAAATATATTTAAAATATGGTTTAATTAATGCTTGACTACGCATATTCTTACATTTATAATAATAACGATGTTTTACTATGAAGCAGAAAAGGAGGTGCCTTATTATGAAGATGACATTTCAGCCAAAGAAAAGACAGAGATCTAAAGTTCATGGATTTAGAAAAAGAATGAGCACTGCAGGTGGTAGAAAAGTTTTAGCTAGCAGAAGAGCAAAAGGAAGAAAAAATTATCAGCTTAGGTCGCATTCAAATGTGACCTTTTTTTTTTTTGTAACATTCTATGAGGTAAAAAATTACTTAATAGGAGAACTGGCAAAATGGAAATTAAGAAAAATTATGATTCATTAAAGAAGAACAGTGATTTTCAAAACGTTTACGTTAAAGGAAAATCAAAAGCAAACAGATATTTAGTTATGTATGTTGCTCAAAATAATTTAAGCATTAATAGATTAGGAATTTCAGTAAGTAAAAAGTAGGAAATAGTGTAGTGAGACATCACCTAACCCGCTTAATAAGAGAAGCCTACAGACTAAATTCAAATATGTTCAATAGTAGTTTGGACATAGTCGTAATAGCACGTAACACTGCTAAGGACAAAACTTACAAAGAAGTTGAAAGTGCATTATTGCATTTGGCAAAGCTTCATAATATTTTGGATGAAAACTAGGTGGTAGTTTTTATATCTGAAATATTTATGGGAATTAGTTATATTTATACTTATAATTATAATTATTCTCACTTATTTATTATTGTAACTAATTGGAAAGATAAGCTTTCATTGTAAAGAAGTATTTTCACTGGGAAAAAGGTGGTGAATGGAATGAAGGTTTTTAATAATATTGTAAAAGGGTTTGGAAAGGCACTGAATTTTATTTTAATTGGAATGGTAAAGTTTTACAGAATCTTTCTTTCACCTTTAAAGGGACAGCCCTGTTGCAGATATATACCTACATGTTCACAATATGCGTTGGAAGCTTTACAGAAATATGGGCCCTTAAAAGGTTCTTATCTTGCAATAAGAAGAATTTTAAGGTGTAATCACTTTCACAAAGGTGGTTATGATCCCGTCCCTTAAGGAGGACTAAGTGGAAAATTTTATATTAGCAACACAGACAGGTGGAATTTTAGGACCATTTGCATGGATTTTAGGTAAAATCTTAGAATTTATTTATGATGGTTTTTGCTGCACTTGGAATATACAACATTGGTTTCTGTATTATCCTTTTTTACTATTGTAGTAAGAATGTTAATGCTTCCAATGACTATTAAACAGCAGAAGTTCACAAAACTTAATGCTGCAATGAACCCTGAAATTCAGGAGATTCAGAAGAAGTATAAGGACAAGAAAAATCAGCAGTCACAGTTGGCAATGCAGGAAGAAATTAAGTCTGTATATGATAAGTATGGTACATCTCCTACAGGTAGTTGTTTACAGCTTATTATTCAGATGCCTATCTTATTTGCTTTGTACAGAGTAATTATGAATGTACCTGCATATGTTAAGCCTGTTAAAGAATTATATTTAAATGTTCTTTATGGATTAGATTTAAGTCAGATGAAAGAGTTTTTCGGTTTAAACAAGCTTGCAAAGAATCTTTCAACAGCAGATTTAAACAGTTGTATTGATGCAATGTCAGGTTATACTCGTGGAAACAGCAGTATAAAATTACAGAGTGGCATTAAGTTACAGGATATTCTTAATGTATCAGATAAGGCAGTAGCATCAAAAATCGAACAGTTTAACAACTTTTTCGGATTAAACCTTAGTATGTCACCTAGCACAATGTTTAATGCAGGAATGGTAACCATAGTAGTTGCATTAATTATTCCTATTTTGGCAGGTTTATTCCAGTTATTAAGTGTTCAGTTAACAACAAAAATTAACTCAGCAGCTGGTTCAGCAAACATGGCTGACAATCCTATGGCAGGTTCAATGAAAGCAATGAACATTATGATGCCACTTATGTCAGTATATATGTGTTGGATTTTATCAGCAGGTATCGGTTTGTACTGGATGGCAGGTTCGCTGGTTATGATATTACAGCAGATATTTATTAATCTTGTTCTTAAGAATGAAGACATAGATGAAATCATCGAAAAGAACAAAGATAAGGCTGCAGCAAAGGCAGCTAAGAGAAAAAAAAAAAAAGGTATTTATAGAGAAAAAGTTCTTGAGGCATCAAAAGTTAATGCTAAGAATATATCTTCAAACTCAGGTATGAGTGCTGCTGAAAAAAAAGAAGAAAAAATCAGAAAAGCTAAAAGAAGCAATGGGCAAGAAAAGAAGGTTCACTTGCATCAAAGGTTAATATGGTTAGTGAATTTAACAAACGTAATGAAAAATAAATAAAGATTGAGGCAAAATTATGGAATTCAAAAGAATATAAAGGTAAAAATGTTGATGAAGCCATAACTAATGCATGTATCGACCTTGGTATTGAGGCTGCAAAATTAGAATATGAAGTAATTGAAAAAGGTTCAAATGGATTCTTAGGAATCGGTAGCAAACCTGCAATTATTAAGGCTAAGAAAAATCAGTCTGTAGAAGATATTGCAAGAGAATTTTTAAACAAAGTATTCACAGCAATGGAACTTACAGTTAAGATTGATATTAAAATTGTTGAAAATGAAAAAAGAAAACATTGTCAACATTAATATTATTGGAGAAGACATGGGAATACTTATTGGAAAGAGAGGACAGACTCTTGATTCATTACAGTATCTTGTAAGTCTTGTAATCAACAAAGAAAGTGAAAAGTTTAATAGAGTTAAACTTGACACAGAAAACTACAGAGAACGTAGAAAAGCTACACTTGAAAATCTTGCACGTAATATCTCTTTAAAGGTTAAGAGAATTAAAAAACCGGTAGCTCTTGAGCCAATGAATCCTTATGAAAGAAGAATTATTCATTCAGCTCTTCAGAACGATAAGTTCTGTACAAAAAAGAGTGAAGGTGATGAACCATACAGACATGTTGTAGTTATGTTAAAGAAAGATGCCAGATAATTAAAGTATCTTATTAAAGACTCAGGGAAAAATGCCCTGAGTCTTATTTTTTGGCAGGATTGTGTAAGCACGTAACAATCCGTGTAAATAAGATTTTTTTCTTTATAAAAAAGATGTAGTGTGCTATACTAGTTTAGATATATTAAGGTGGATTTTTATGTTTATTTGAAGAATAAACAGATTGGAGTTATATGAAAATTACGGATACAATAGCTGCTATTTCATCAGCGGCAGGTAATTCAGGAATAGGAATAATAAGAGTAAGTGGCGATGAAGCCATAGAAGTGGTAGATAAGATTTTCAGACCAGCTAACAAAAATAAAAATTAGCAAATGTTGAAAGTCATACTGTTCATTATGGACATATAATGGATGGTGATAAAACATTAGACCAGGTTCTTGTTATTGTAATGAAAAATCCACATTCTTATACAGGAGAAGATACAGTTGAAATTGATTGTCATGGAGGTATGCTAATACTTAAAAAGTATTGGATTTAGTTTTGAAAAACGGTGCAAGAACTGCAGAGCCGGGAGAATTTACAAAGAGAGCTTTCTTAAATGGAAGAATAGATTTGTCTCAGGCTGAGGCGGTAATGGATTTGATTAATTCAAAGAATGATTTTGCACTTAACAGCTCAATTGAACAGCTTAAAGGTGGAGTTTCGGATGTAATCAAGGATATTAGGAAAGATATAATTTATCATATTGCATTTATTGAGTCAGCATTAGATGATCCTGAACATATAAGTTTAGACGGTTATGACGAAGAAATCACAGAAATGCTTAATGAGAATATTAATAAGATAAGCAAGCTTGTAAACTCTTTTGATAACGGTAGAATTATGAAAGAGGGCATAAAAACTGTAATTTTAGGTAAGCCAAATGCAGGAAAATCTTCACTTCTTAACTTAATGTTAGGAGAAGACAGAGCAATTGTTACGGATATTGAGGGGACAACAAGAGATACATTAGAGGAAAATATTAACTTTAATGGTTTAAGTCTTAAGATTATAGATACTGCAGGAATCAGAGATACAGAAGATTTGGTTGAGCGGATTGGTGTTAATAAGGCTAAAGAGATAGCTAAAGAAGGAGACCTTATTATATACGTTGTTGACGGTTCAAGAGAGCTTGATGATAATGATAGAGAGATAATAAAGTTAATAAATGACAAGCAGGCAATAATTCTTGTTAATAAGTCTGACATGGATACTGTTATAAATATTGATGAGTTAAAGAAAGATTCTAACAGAGATGTAATTCTTTTTTTTTGCAAAAAATGGAGAAGGAATGGACCAGCTTGAAGAAGAAATAAGAAATATGTTCTATTCAGGTAAGGTAACATATAACGATCAGGTTTATATAACAAACGCAAGACATAAAGAAGCGTTGGAAAATGCATTGGAAAGTTTAAAACAGGTTAAAAATTCTGTTGATGCAGGAATGCCTGAGGACTTTTATTCGATAGATTTAATGGATGCTTATACAGATTTAGGTTTAATAATTGGTGAAAGTGTTGAAGATGATCTTGTTAATGAGATTTTTTTTAAAATTCTGTATGGGCAAATAATTTACTTAGTGGCTTTTAGGAGGCAGAGATGGCTAATTTAGTTGAAAATTACGATGTAGTAATAGTTGGAGCAGGACATGCAGGTTGTGAAGCAGCACTTGCTTCAGCACGTTTAGGATTAAATACAATAGTTTTTACTGTAAGTGTGGATAGCATTGCGTTAATGCCTTGTAATCCTAACATTGGTGGAAGCTCCAAGGGACATTTGGTTCGTGAAATTGATGCTTTGGGTGGACAAATGGGAATTAATATTGATAAAACATTTATTCAGTCAAAATGCTTAACAAATCTAAAGGTCCGGCAGTTCATTCTTTGCGTGCTCAGGCTGACAAGCAGGATTATACACGTGAAATGCGTAAAACATTAGAAAACACAGAAAATCTTACAATAAGACAAGCGGAAGTTGCAAAAACTTTTGGTTGAAGATGGCGTTATAAAAGGTGTGGAAACTGTTTCAGGTGCAACATATTATGCAAAATCTGTTGTCCTTGCCACAGGAGTTTATCTAAAAGCTAAATGTATTTACGGAGATGTTTGCCAGTATACAGGCCCTAACGGACTTATGGCTGCTAATAATTTAACAGCATCTTTAATAGAAAACGGAATAAAGGTTAGAAGATTTAAAACAGGAACACCTGCAAGAGTAGATAAAAGATCAATTGATTTTTCTAAGATGGAAGAACAGTTTGGTGACGAAAAGAGTAGTACCTTTTTCTTTTTCAACTGATCCTGAAAGTGTGCAAAAGACCAGATTTCATGTTGGTTAACTTATACTAATGAGAAAACACATGAAATAATCAGAGAAAATATTAACAGATCACCATTATTTTCAGGAATGATTGAAGGAACAGGACCAAGATATTGCCCTTCTATAGAGGATAAGGTGGTTAAGTTTGCAGATAAGAACCGTCATCAGGTATTTATAGAGCCGGAAGGTTTGTTTACAAATGAAATGTATCTTGGTGGAATGTCATCATCATTACCTGAAGATGTACAGTATGCAATGTATAAGACAGTTCCAGGTCTTGAACATGTAAAAATAGTACGTAATGCTTATGCAATTGAATATGATTGTATTGAATACGGACAGCTTTTGCCTAACTTGGAGTTTAAAAAAGATTAAAGGATTGTTCAGTGGCGGCCAGTTTAACGGAAGTTCCGGCTATGAGGAAGCAGCATGCCAGGGTCTTGTTGCCGGAATCAATGCCGCAAGATATGTTCAAAATAAGGAATCAATTGTTTTAGACCGTTCACAGGCATACATTGGAGTGCTTATTGATGATCTTGTAACTAAGGAAAGTCATGAACCATATAGAATGATGACATCAAGAGCCGAATATAGATTGCTTCTTAGACAAGATAACGCTGACCTTAGACTAACAAAAATAGGTTACGAGGTAGGATTAGTGCCTCAGGAGCGCTATAATTATGTGGCGAAAAAAGAAAAAATGATTGATAAAGAGATAGAACGTCTTGAAAATTATAAAGTTGGAGCAAATAAAGAGGTTCAATCAGTGTTAGAAAGCCTTGGAAGTACTACATTAAAGACTGCAACAACACTGGCTGAGTTGATTAGACGTCCTGAACTGGATTATGACAAGATTGAACCACTTGATAAGGAAAGACAACCACTTAATTATGATGTTATCGAACAGGTTAACATAAATATTAAATATAGTGGTTATATTTCAAGACAGAAGAAGCAGGTTGAAAACTTTAAAAAGATAGAAAACAAAAAAATACCTGAAGGTTTTGATTATACAAAGGTAAATAGCTTAAGAAAAGAAGCTGTACAGAAGCTTGAATTTTATAGACCTATTAATATAGGTCAGGCTTCAGAATATCAGGGGTTTCACCGGCAGATATATCAGTATTGCTTATTTATATGGAACAACATAAAAATAATTAAAACAATATGTAACAAAAAATAACATATATTAAATAATAGATAATAAATAAGTAATAGATAGTAAATAAAGATAACAATAATTTGAGTATATAATTTGAGTAAATAATTGTCATTGAATATTTACTTAAATTATGTAAACTAAAGTTATGTAAACCAATAATAGGAGCTTTATGGATAAAGAAAATTTATTAGTTAAAGGATTAAGTGAATTAGGACTGACTATAACTGAAGAACAGATTGAAAAGTTTGATAAATATTATGAAATGTTAATTGAAACAAATAAAGTTATGAATTTAACATCAATAACAGAATATGATGAAGTTATTATCAAACATTTTATAGATAGTTTGTTAGTTGTTAATATCTTTGATATAAATAAGTCAAAAAAAAGATGATAGATGTTGGAACAGGGGCAGGTTTTCCAGGAATTCCAATAAAAATAATGTTTCCACACTTACAAATAACATTATTAGACTCATTAAATAAAAGATTAAAGTTTTTAAATAATGTTATTGATGAATTAGGGCTTGAAAGTATTGAAACTGTTCATGGAAGAGCCGAGGACATTGCAAGAAAAGAAGAATTTCGTGAACAATATGACCTGTGTGTATCAAGAGCAGTTGCAAATCTTTCAACGTTAAGTGAATATTGTATTCCTTTTATAGCAAAGAATGGAAAATTTATAAGCTATAAGTCTTCTATAAGCTCAGAAGAAATACAAAATGCTAAAAGTGCAATAAAAATACTTGGCGGAACAATTGTAGAAGAAAAAACAGTACATTTGCCTTGCTCAGATATGGATAGAACTTTTGTAGTAGTTAATAAAACAAATAATACGGGAAAAAAGTATCCAAGAAAAGCAGGAACACCTTCTAAAGAACCATTATAAGTAGACAACAAATGGAGAAAAAAATGATTGAAAAGTATTTAATTGAAAGAAAAGATATTGTTTCAAAGCAAATAGAAAAATTAAATGTAAAAATAGAACATAATAGCAATGTTTTAGAAGAAAACACCAAAAAAATTAAAGAACTTGAATATATAGACGATGAAGCAGCCAATATTTTCTCTGTAAAAGTTAGAAAAGAAGAATTTTATAAACAAAAAGAAGCTTCTAGTCTAAAAAGAACAGTCAAATTCAATAAAAGAACAAAATAAATTATTGAAAGATAATGTAAAAGAACTAAAAAAAGAACTTAATAAGATAAACAAAGCTTTGGAAGAATACAAAAAGTTTAAAAAGTAATCAAAAAAGGATGTTTCACGTGAAACATCCTTTTTGATGCCTAAACATGTGAACAAGATGGATGAATAAGAGAAAAGTCTAATAATGAAAAATAAAAAAAGTATTGTTTATATACATTTATGAAAAAAACTTGAAATAATAGTTAAAATATACAATTAATCGAATTTATTCTGGTATTATGATGTTTCACGTGAAACATCATAATTTATTGTGAAATTATTTAGAATATTTGCAATATATAATAAAAATGACGAGTTTTTCTAATGCATTATAAATAAAAGTTAATTATAACATATGTTTCACGTGAAACATTCAAATATGCACTGAAAAGCTATTATAAATAATAATATATACAAAGATGAAATATAATAAACTGCAAAATGTGTAAATACATACAAAAATAAAAAAGTAATGTTTCACGTGAAACATTAGACTATATCATATAGAAATCTAGCTATTATTGTGGTAAAATATAAAAACGGGGGAAATTCTATTCAAAAGTGAAAGAATAAGCAAGGAAGGATTAAAGCAAACAGTACTTTCACTTTTTTGTTTGTAGTCTAATTTATTTTAGATTTGGTTTAAAAAAATGGGAAAAATAATAGCAATAGCCAACCAAAAAGGTGGCGTCGGAAAAACGACCACAGCTATTAATTTATCTTCATGTTTAGCAGATGCAGGTAAAAAAGTATTATTAGTAGATATAGATCCACAGGGAAATGCAACAAGTGGTGTTGGAATTATGAAACAGACACTTGAAAACACTGTTTATGAGCTTTTTATTGGAGAATGTACATTTTCAGAGTGTTTAACAGACAGTGCAGTTGATAATTTAAATGTAATACCATCAAATGTTAACCTTTCCGGTGCTGAAATTGACCTGATTGGTGTTGAAAATAGAGAATATATTTTGAAAAATATATTAGATACAATTAAAGATTTGTATGAATACATTATTATAGACTGTCCACCATCATTAAATGTGTTAACAGTTAATGCCATGGTAGCTGCAGATTCCGTAATTGTACCAATTCAGTGTGAATATTATGCATTGAAAGGATTATCACAGTTAATTCATACTATTAACTTAATTCAGGATAGATTAAATAAAAATCTTGAAATAGATGGTATTGTATTCACAATGTATGATTCAAGAACAAACTTATCAACAGAAGTTGTTGAAAATGTTAAAGAAAATATCCATTTACATATTTATAAGACATTAATTCCAAGAAATGTTAGATTAGCAGAGGCACCAAGCTATGGAATACCAATTCATATGTATGATGGAAAGTCAGCAGGTGCAATTGCATACAAAAATTTGGCACAGGAAGTCATTGAAAAAATAATTAAGATAAAAAAATACAAGTAAAAAAGTATTAAAATTTAAAAAGTACAAAATTATCTTTATTAACAAAAATACTGAAAATAATGTTAATAAATAACAATTTTAAAAAAATTTACAGTTATTTATGTTAATAAAAGTAAAATTTTAAAGAAATTAATGCAAAAAAGCAAATATCTAACAAAAAAGCATACAGATTAGTTTACATAATATTACTTATGTAAATCAATCTGAAAAATAAGATAGTAATATATAATTGTAAAAAAGATTGGAGGCAGTATGGCAGCTAAAAAAAAAAGTGCTTGGCAGAGGATTAGATTTACTTATTCCGGAAGGAAATAATACAAAACAGAGTAAAACTGAAAAAGAAAGCAAGCCTATAATTAAAGAAGTTGTAAAAGAGGTAGTTAAGGAAGTAAAGGTTCCAGCAGAAACTTTTCTTAAATTATCAGACATAGAACCTAATAGAGAACAGCCAAGAAAGAATTTTGACAAGGAAGCATTGGAAGAATTGGCTGATTCAATTAAGCAGTATGGTTTAATTCAACCTATTGTTGTACAAAAAAAAAGGATGATTATTATGAAATAATTGCAGGTGAACGCAGATGGCGTGCAGCAAAAATGGCAAAATTAAAGGAAGTTCCTGTAATTATAAAGGAATATTCTCCACAGGAAGTCATGGAAATAGCTTTAATTGAAAATATTCAGAGACGTGACCTTAATCCGATAGAAGAAGCATTGGCTTACAAGAGTCTTATTGATGAATATAATTTGAAACAGGAAGAAGTGGCTGACAGAGTTTCTAAGTCAAGAACAGCGGTTACAAACTCTATGAGACTATTAAAACTAGCTGAACAGGTTCAGACTATGCTTATAAACGAAGAACTGTCAATGGGACATGCTAGAGCTTTGCTTTCAATTGAAAAAGAAGAAGTTCAGGTTGAGACAGCAAAGGCAATAGTGGAAAGAAAGTTAAGCGTAAGAGAAACAGAAAAATTAGTGAAAGCTATTTTGAATCCAAAACAGGCAAAACTTCCAATTCCATCAACAAATGATGTTGTTTATGAAAATTATCAGATAAATTAAAGGAAATTATGGGAACAAAGGTTAACATAAATCATAAAAAAAGGCGGAAAAAGGTAAAATTGAGATAGAATATTACTCTCAGGATGAGCTTGAACGACTTTTGGAATTATTTGATAGTATACAAAATCAATAATTTAATGTAAATTATTATTGAATACATAAAAATGTAACAATATTATGTTAAACTTTTTGAAAGTGATTAGAAAACAACACTTTAAAATAACATTGTAATAAGTATAAACAGGTGAAAAGGAGTAAGAAAATGAAAGATTACATTTATATAGGAATAATTGCAGCACTATTTTTAGTATTTTTTTATGTTACATATTATACAGAGCAGTAGAATATCAAAGTTAATGAAGAGATATGAAGCATTTATGGAAGGAAAAGATGCAACAAACCTTGCAGATGCCATTGAAGAAAACTTCCAGCAGATGGAAAAGTTAGAAAGCAGTTACCAGGATGCAGAAGTCAAAATGGACAAGGCATTAAGTGGAATTACATCAACATTTCATAAACTTGGTATTGTAAAATATGATGCATTTAAGGAAATAGGTGGAAATTTAAGCTTTGCATTATGCTTGTTAGATGACAATAATAACGGATTTATTTTAAACACAATGCATGGTAGAGAAAGCAGTTACACTTATATAAAAAGAAATAGAAAACGGAACAGCTTATTCAACACTTGGTGAAGAAGAAAAGCAGGCATTGCAGAAAGCAATAAGTTCAGACGAAGACTAATAAATTAAGAAAAAGCAAGGAGTGTACTTTGTGATATGATACCTCTTAAGTAGACAAGGTAAATACCTAAAATCTACTTAAGGGGAATTTTCATGGTAAAAACAAGGATCCACCAACAATGCAGTAGCTCTTGCTTTTATTATTTTATTTAGTATTCCATTACTGAAATTAATCCGTTGAGAATTTTTACTTCTTCCGGAATGTTTTTTGCATATCTTGCTGCGGCAACAATTGGAATCCAGTTATGAACATACTTTGAACTTGTATTTGTTTCATTACAGAATCGCTCAAGGTAGTTTTCTGCATAATCAGGCATGTTAATAAGCATCCATAAATACGTACGGGCAACATCAGCACTGGCATTACCCTGTGATGCATGGTTCCAATCAGTTACATAAATATTGTCATCTTTTATTATGATGTTATGTGGTGTAAGATTGCCGTGACATAATTTCTTATGTTTAGGTGAACTGTTAAGCATATCAAGAAGATCAAGCTTTAAGTATCTATCCAAATGTGCAGAATTAATATAATCAGTTAATTTCTGCTTCTGAACTGGAAGATAAGGGCATTTCTTACTATGAATATTAGTCTGAATTTTAATAAGCTTATCCATATATTCATCTAATTTGTCAGGATTATTCATCATAAGAGTGTAAAGTGATTCACCATAAATGTCAGGATACATAAAAAGCCCATTGACCGTTAATGGTAGTAACCTGCTCAATTGATGGAGCACCGACCTTTAATCCTTCAATCTTTGAAGTAAAAAAGCCTCGGCGAAAACATCTTCCTTAGAATATCCTTCTTTAAATACTTTATAAACAGCATCATTGTGCTTTATGATGCGATTATTTCTTCGGGTGTTAATAACATTTTCATTAATATTAGTATTCATCTGTATCATTCCTCCCAAGTATATTACTAAAAAGGTTAAATTATTAGAATTGTTAATATAATTATACCATAAATAGATAATGTATGCCACAATCCTTGCAAAAATAAGGTGTTAGGGTTATAATCTATATACTGAAGATAAGATAAAAAGGGTTTAATAAAAAATATGAAAGGATGAAATTCAGATGCTTAATGCCCGAAGTATCTGAGCCTGAATATGAAAGTATGATTTTGTGCTAATAATATTCGGGATAGGTAGAAAAATAATGTTAGATATTAAATTACTAAGAAATAATTTTGAAGAAGTTGAAAAAGCACTTTCTACAAGAAATGAAGAATTTGATTTAAGCTTATTTAAAGATTTAGATGAAAAGAGAAGAAATCTTTTAGGTGAAGTTGAAGCATTAAAGGCTGAACAGAATGCAACATCTAAGCTTATTCCACAGTATAAGAAAGAAGGAAAAGATGTAGCTCCAATTATGGCTGAAATGAAAGAAATTTCAGAAAAAGTTAAGACTTTAAACGGAGAATTAAGCAAGGCAGAAGAAGATTTAAATAATTATATGCTTACACTTCCTAATATTCCTAATCCAACAGTTCCTCAGGGAATGACGGATGAAGATAATGTTGAAATCAGAAAGTTTGGAGAACCTACTAAGTTTGATTTTGAGCCAAAGGCACATTGGGACCTTGGTGCAGATTTAGGAATCCTTGATCCTGAAACAGCAGCAAAGATTAGTGGTTCAAGATTTACAGTATATAGAGATTTAGGTGCAAAGCTTGAAAGAGCAATCGTTAACTTTTTCCTTGATACTCATACTACAAAGCACGGATATACGGAAGTATTCCCACCATTTATGGTTAGCCGTGAAAGTATGACAGGAACAGGTCAGTTACCTAAGTTTGAAGAAGATGCATATAAGGTTCAGGGTGATGGTAAGGAATATTTTTAGTTCCAACAGCAGAAGTTCCTGTAACTAATATGTACAGAAACCAGATTTTAGATGGATCAAAACTTCCTATTATGCATTGTGCATACACAGCTTGTTTCCGTGCAGAAGCAGGTTCTGCCGGTAAAGATACAAGAGGTCTTATCAGACAGCATCAGTTCAATAAGGTAGAATTAGTTAAGTTCTGTAAGCCTGAAACATCTTATGATGAATTAGAAAAGCTTACAAGAGATGCTGAAGATGTTCTTCAGATGTTAGGACTTCCTTACAGAGTTGTTAAGATTTGTATTGGTGATCTTGGATTTACAGCAGCAATGAAATACGATATTGAAGTTTGGATGCCAAGTTATGGTAGATATGTTGAAATTTCAAGTTGTAGTAACTTTGAAACATTCCAGGCAAGACGTGCTAACATTAAGTACAAAGATAATGCAGGCGATAAAGCTGAATTTGTACACACATTAAATGGTAGTGGTGTTGCTGCAGGTAGAACAACAGCAGCTATTCTTGAAAACTATCAGCAAGCTGATGGAAGCATCGTAATTCCTGAAGTTTTAAGACCATATATGGGTGGACTTGAAAAGATTGAAGCAAAATAATAATTATAGAAAATAAAGATTTACGGAAGAGTAAAGCCTTACAATGTAGGGCTTACTTTTCTGTAAACATTTGCATCTGTGGCTCAGCAGGATAGAGCAACCGCCTCCTAAGCGGTAGGTCGCTGGTTCGAATCCAGTCAGGTGCGTTAGCATGCTATGCATGTAATTTAATATTGGAGAAAAATGATGGATTATATTGTAATGGATTTGGAATGGAATCAGAATCCTTACGGAAAAAAGTCATTGTCATACGGATTTAACTTTTGAAATAATAGAAATTGGAGCTGTTAGGGTAAGTGATGATAGAAAGACCATTGTGGATTCTTTTCAACAGGTCATAAAGCCCAGAGTTTTCAAGAAACTTCACTATAAGATTCAGGAAATTACCCATTTCACTGAAGAAGAGTTAAATGATGGAAAAGATTTCAGAAAAGTAATAAGAGATTTTCTGGAATGGTGCGGTGATGATTATATTTTCTGTACATGGGGGTCAATGGATTTGACTGAATTGCAGAAGAATATGAAACATTATAATCTGGAAAGAGTATTGGATTTTCCGTTATTCTATGTTGATTTACAGAAAATGTTCAGCTTAAGATATGATGACGGACATATGAAAAGAAATTTGACCAGTGCTGTTGAGTATTTAAACATTCAGGAAGAGCATGAGTTCCACAGGGCTTTAAGCGATGCTTATTATACAGCCAGAATTTTACAATCTATGGACTACGATAAATATAAAGATCGTTTATCAATTGACACATTTTATTCCCCTAGAATTAAAGAAGAAGAAATATTCGTTAGATTTGATGAATATACTAAACTTGTTACCCGTGAGTTTTTGACTAAGGACGAATTGTTTGCAGACAAAGACGTAAGACTAATGTTATGTAACAAGTGTGATAAGCCGTTAAAGAAGCACCTTGACTGGTTTTCCGATTGTGGAAAAAACATATTATTGTCTTGGAGAATGTAAGGAACATGGATATGTTAGGGGCAAAATAAAGATAAAAAATGTGAAGAAGATAGTTTTTATGCTATCAAGATTATGAAGTCTACAGATAAGGCGGGGGCCGACAGTATCTATGAAAAACAAGAGTCAATAAGAGAGAAGAGACGAGAGAGAAGACAGAAATATTTAAATAGGGAAATCGTCATAGAAGAATGGGAAGACGAAGATGACGATTAAATTAAAAGAGCTGCAAATCATTGTTGATTAGCAGCTCTTTTTAAATTATGTTAATAAAATACATTAAAAACCAACCGTGTGTTGATAATTTTTATTTTGTATTTTCGTAGTTTTCCATTAATGCTTCTAATTCCTGTAAAAGACAATCAACCTTTCCGTAGAAAGCGTCATTGTTTGCAGGACTATCAAAGTTATCTCTAATACCTGTTAAAGTATCAATAATCTTGTTAAGTTTCTTTTTACCGTTGTCATTTAAGTAAAGTAAGTAACGGCTACGTTCATTTTCCTGTGGTGTCATTTTTTCTTTAAGAAAACTTCAATGTTTGGCTTCTCTCCGATAAATCTATATGTAATAGATGGAGAAGCATGGTTGAAAAGTTTCTGAAGATGATAAATATCACCTGTTTCTTTGTAATAGTTCCATGCATACGTTTTTCTCATAGTCTGGGCACCGATTGAATTTAAACCAATCTTGTGTCCTGCACTTCTAAGTACTCTGTAAGCCTGTTCTCTTGATACAGGTTTGTTTGATGAACTATGTCCAAGAATAAGGTATGCTTCAGGATCTTTACCCTTAGTATACTCATTAATAATCTGCTGTAATTCTTCAGGAACTGTAAATACATTCTTCATATTCCTTGTTCCAATAGTAACTTCGATTTCTTTTTTCCGGTTACATCTTTGTTCTTAAATGCAAGAATGTCCTGGAGCTGGAGTCCTGTTCCAACACCTAATTCGAACATAATATAATACTTGTAATCAACCTGCTTTAATGTTTCACCGAAATTTTTTTAATGTTTCCTGATCTTTAATAGGTGCAACCCAATTCATAAAAGTACCTCCTGATAATACATTGAAAAAATTTAATATCTTCTATTTCTCTTAGATGCTCTTATCTGATTAAGACGTCTGTTAGTCAGAATAAGGACTAAAATAACAACTACAATAATGATGATAACAACCACCAAAGGAACAAAAAAATCCTGGAAGTTTAAATGAAGACTTCTTAGAGTTTTTTATTAGAAACTGTGGTTGAAGATTCCTTATTTGAAGAATCTTTGCCTGAATTGTTCTTTGCCACTGCAGTTTTGCTATTTTTATTGTTGCCTGTATTATTTGCCGCAGTTGTAGTCTGCTGTGAAGCTGTTGTTGGTGCCACGGTTACAGTTGAGTCAGTCTTGCCTGAATCAGATGAATAAACTACTTTTGCAGTACCAACGGATTTGTCGCCATACTTGTAGGTAATGGTAGCAAATGAATCTTTAGTGTAGTTAAATTTTACATCAGATGTTAATTGTGAAAATTTAGCTGTTTTAGGTAAAACAATGTTTGATGTTTTATCTATATATATTGAATCTGTTGTGTTACAGAAAGGTGACTGTAAAGTAACCTTATTGTCAGAATCAAATCTTTTGTCATTGTTAGAAACATTTTGTAAACCAAAATTATTAAAACCATAATCTAATAATTCCTTAGTATCCTTGTATACATTAGTGCCGTTAGAGCGCAAAACAACAGCTATAAAGAGTCATACCGTTTCGTTTTGCATATGTAACAAGTGTTGTTCCTGACTGGTCTGTAAATCCTGTTTTTCCACCTATAATACCATCATAGTAGTAACCGCTTGTAGGCCAAACCATCTTGTGACGCTGAATTGCAGTGGCGTCGGTTTTACGTTTGTTATTGTGCTTAATGGTATATGTAGTTGTATTAACAATATCATTAAATACAGAATACTTGGAAGCTGCTCTTGTAATCATTGCCATGTCATAAGCTGTTATATAATGGTTTGGATCATGTAAACCGTTAGCGTTGGCAAAATGAGTGTTAAGGGCACCGGCTTCCTTAGCTCTTTTGTTCATCATTTCAGCAAACTTCTTAGTAGATCCTGCAATGTGTTCACCAAGTGCTGTGGCAACTTCGTTGGCTGACTGTAACATTAATGCATAAAGACAATCCTTTACAGTCATTTTTCACCTACAGAACACCCCATATTGGCATCTCCATATTGTATGCTGTGAATAGTTGCGTCAGAAAATGTTACCATTTCATCCATCTTACAATTCTCAATTGTAAGCAAAGCAGTCATAATCTTTGTAATACTTGCAGGGTACATCTTCTTATTACATTTCTTATCATATAAAAAACAGTACCCGTTGAAGCTTCGATTAAAACGCCTGTCTCACCATAGATTGAAGGCCCTTTAGGCCAGTTAGTCTTTGTTGCTGCGTTTACAGTTACAGGTTCTACATTTATAGTTCCAATACAGGAACTTATTAACAAAATAACTATAAGTATTTTAGATATAATTTTTTTTCATTTGATCCCTTTCTGATCTTATATATAATTCCATTGTAATTTTAATATAAGTTTATTTATAATTAAATTTTATATAATCCAATTTAGTAAAATATACTACTAAAATCATTACAGATAATTTTACAAAAAAAATAGATAAAAATCAATATAATAAACTTAATAATTTAAAAATATCATATTTTGAATAAACAAAAATATAAGCAGTACCACAATAATAGTACTGCTTATAAATATAGTAAGATGTGAGAAACATTTTGTAAAGTTAGAATAAATGTACTTAGCTAACTCTGGATTTTATAACCTTTAATCTTGTAAATTCTTCTCTTTCTTTTTTCTTCCAAAGCATTTTCAATAGTTTTTACAAGAGCTTCATAATTTGGTATGGTTATGTTCTTTAAAGCATTAGCACGTTTCTGTGTTTTCTTAATATTGTAAGCAAGGCGGTAAGCTGAATTTTCAATCATTGAAAGCTTAATTGTCAAATCTTTAACCTTTTCAAAGCTTGCCTTAGCCTGATCAAGTGATTCAGTAGTGCCAAAGAAAGAATAAACAGGATTATGTTTTTCTTCTTTATATTTTACAAGAGGAATTTCTGTACCCATAATACTTCTTGTCTTTATTCTTATATCATTTTCAGGGGTAACGTTAAATGCAAAAGTCTCAACATTTTTTATACCCAATTCAATGTTTGCTTTTTTCCAAAGCAATATATGCAGACTTAAAAGTTTCATCAATCTCTGACTGAATGGCTTTAGCCTGATCATTTAAATCCATAATTTCACGGACCAAAATATTTCGTTTTTGTCCATAAGTTCATAACCCTGTCTTGCAAGAGCAAGGGAACTTTTTGGCAGACATTAGGTTTCCTTTTGTAGGAACAGTATTTAAATTCATATAAACCTCCTACGTTTCTGATAATATTTATAAAAACTATGCCATTGAATCATAATATTTATCAAGTATTTTTGTATCAATTCGGTCAAGTTCCTCTTTTTGGAAGAATGTGAAGAAGCTTCCAACCTAAATTCAAAGTTTCAAAAATATTTCTGTTAACACCAAGACCCTGACCAACAAATTCTTTCTCAAAAGCCTTACCAAATTCAAGATATTTCTTGTCTGTAGATGAAAGTTCATCTTCACCGATTACGGAAGCTAATGCTCTTGCGTCACCTACTTTTGCATAAGCAGAGAATAACTGGTTAGCTACATCCTGATGATCCTCTCTTGTAAAGCCTTCACCGATACCGTCTTTCATAAGACGTGAAAGAAAGGTAAAACATTAATTGGAGGATATATGCCCTGACCATTTAAACTACGGTCCAAGGTAATCTGTCCTTCAGTGATATATCCTGTTAAGTCAGGAATAGGATGAGTAATATCATCATTAGGCATTGTAAGAATAGGAATCTGTGTTACAGAACCCTTAGCACCTTTTATAATGCCTGCACGTTCATAAATTGTTGCAAGTTCACTGTATAAATAGCCCGGATAACCTTTTCTTGAAGGAATTTCACCTTTAGAAGAAGAAACTTCTCTCATGGCTTCTGCATATGTTGTCATATCAGTTAAAATAACAAGAATATGCATATCTTTTTCATAAGCAAGGTATTCA